>Ga0209745_1000043_pt1 | contig 65504 bp, 50 predicted proteins | sample BarGraNGADG00312_FD_184495 | JGI IMG/M metagenome (GOLD analysis project Ga0209745, IMG submission 184495) | Arctic peat soil microbial communities from Barrow, Alaska - Barrow Graham LP Ref core NGADG0004-312 (SPAdes) (version 2) | ecosystem: Environmental > Terrestrial > Soil > Wetlands > Peat... | reverse complement strand
CTTCTTTCCCGAGACTGTTCCCCCGCTCTCATTTATAAATCCGAGAGCATAATTATAAGTGCTTTCAACAGCTTTATTGAATGAATAATTTGTATTGATGAAGATTGAATCGCTCATTGCTTCGATTCCTTTTCTCATGTTTTCCGGAAGGTTGCTGAAACCTTTCAGAACACCCAGGACAGCAAGCGCATTTGATGGATTGCAGTCAGAATCCTGTCCGCAACGGGTTGATATCTCAAGCGTTTTCAGCGGATCTCCGTTGCCATATAGCAGCCCCATTACAATATATGCGCCATTCAGCTTGGCGTCGATATTAAAAGGATCGCCTGCGCCGCAGATATCAACATCGCCCCATTTGGCTTCGAGCTCCTTCCAGGCTGATCTCCAGTCATCAGGGTAATGCTTATGCAGTTTTATGACATCTTTGATGGTCCTGTAATAATCACTCTCCGGGGGAATCGATTTCAGTGCGTTATCAATTATAAGGTTAATGTCTTTTTCAAAGAAAGCTTCAGAGTATAATGCAGCAACAAAAATTCCGCCATAAACCCCGTCGCCATAATTCATTATATGACCTATCCTGTCGGCAATTGCTGACGCTTTCACAGGCATTCCGGGGCACATGAAACCGATGTAGTCGGCTTCTATCTGGAAATCGATATCGTCGGCATGGATGTTATACTGAGGGTTCCCGGATAATGGCGCAAAAATGCTGTCGTAATAATTTTTACGAGCCTGCATGTTGGCATGCCACAAGTGGTATCCTGCTTTGGCGAACATTTCCTGGAATTTCTTTGCAGGAGCATTAACCCCGAACCTGTCCATCGACATCAGGAAGGTAAGCTGCACGTAGAGGTCATCCTGCCAGAGGCTTCCTTTTATGTCGGAAGGTTTCCATCTGATAGAATCTTCATAAATTCTTTTCATTGCATGAAACTCAGTCGGTGCTCCGTATGTCACTCCAATCATCTTACCTGCCCATCCACCAGCTATTTTATCCCTTAACACGTCAGCATCTATTTTACGGAATTCAACAGCCTGATATACAGATGAATGAGGTATTGGAATATGCATCATCCTTGCCTCAATAAAATCAGCAATATCATTTGCCGGTGCTTTCATCACCACGTACGAGTGTTTTCCGGCAGGGCTATTCTCCCAGGTGTTGCTGCCGTCGGAACTGACTTTGATCGTACCCCCTACAGTGTCGAAAAATCTACCAGTCCCATAAACTGCGATAAGGATAGCCGTTTGGTCCCAGCTCTTCCTTCCATATCTGTCCTCTTCAGCCAGCGGAATGCTTATCCTGAAGACATCCTTCACCGGGCTGTTGGTGATTCCGGAGGCAACCAGTTTTAATCCTGTTTTAATATCCTTGCCGATCTCATATCCTGTAAAGATTATTTCACCCGGCCAGTTTTCAAAAACATATTTTGATGAAGCAGAATCAATATAAATATTGAACTCCTTTCCTTTTGGAAACCATCCTGCCATCGAAACAAGCTTTTTTACCTTCTTCTCAACGAGTTCCCTGCCTGATAATTTGCTTATATCATCGGGCTGAGACTTAAGAAGATTGTTCAGATTGGTCAGAAAGCCCACGGTAACAATAGTGACACTTTTATCAGGCTGGGCATTAAGGATCTTCCTGTAAACGGTTACTGCATCGGGTGCCTCAGATGTTGATTTTATTCTATGCGGATATTTCGCGATAATTGAATCGGGCCAGTGCTGGGCGGCGCCCATGCTTGCACCGGCAGATTTAGGCGAGCCTGTCTGAATATCAGGCATGCCGAAATATGTGTTAATGACATCAATTGATGGGACAACAAGTTCGTTCTTGTTGGATGCAACGGTCGCAAGTATCTCAGCTTTTCCGCTGTCGGCTATTGCATGAAGGAAAGCCAGCGCCCCGACATCATCATAATCGGGCCCCATGTCTGTGTCGAAGATAATCTTTACTGCATGATTTAGCTGCTTTCCAGATTGGCTTAGACAGCCTGAGAAAAGTAGCAAACTTATTGAAAAAATAATTAATAACTGTCGCATAATACACTGATATATAATTAAATATGTATCTAAAGCCTGTCTTGAACTGTCCCCCAACCCCCCTGTCTTAACTGCCCCCCAATCCCCCTGAAGGGGGGCTTAAGTCCCCTTTAGGGGATTTAGGGGTCAATCTCCTTCCTGTAAGGTGCAGAAGCCTGGGCACCAAGCCTGGTGACTGATATCGCAGCAGCTTTGTTTGCAAACTGAACCGCATATTCAAGATCACTTCCTTCAGCTATGGCTACTGCCAGGGCTCCGTTGAAAACGTCACCGGCTGCCGTAGTATCGACAGCATCAACCTTGATTCCCGGTACCATACCTGTAAATTTATCTGATCTGACATATGCCCCTGCAGATCCCAGTGTTATAATGACATTCTGTACACCCTTTTTCTTAAACGATTCAGTTGCATCATCGGCTGAAGGCACATCATGAACCCTTATCCCGGTAAGTATCTCCGCTTCGGTCTCGTTTGGAGTGATTAGCCATATGCGCTTAAAGAGATCATCCGGCAGACTGGTGGCGGGTGCGGGATTAAGTATCACTTTAATGCCATATTGTGAAGCAGTATGGACTGCATACTCCACTGTTTTTACCGGGATTTCGAGCTGCAGGAGCAGGATGTCGCATTTACCTGCTTTCAGTATTTTTGAAGAAATATCCTCGGGTTGAAGGTTGCCATTTGATCCCGGAGCCACTACTATGCTGTTTTCACCTGCGGCATCAACAGTTATCAGAGCCACACCCGAGGGCAGCTCCATGTCTTTTACTATATATTGTGTATCAATTCCCTCTCTCATAAAGAGGCCTACAGCCTGGTTGCCAAAGAGATCGTTACCTCTTTTTGTTATGAAGGTGACCTTGCCTCCAAGCCGCGCTGCGGAAACAGCCTGATTTGCTCCCTTACCCCCGGGATTCATAAGGAATGTCCCGCCTAGAATAGTCTCCCCCGGTGCGGGCATTTTTTCAGTCTTGATGACCATATCGGTATTGGAACTGCCGATAACCAATATTCTACCCATAATTGTAATTAGTAATATTCAATAAACTAAAATAGAACATTATTTTGAATCTGATTATAGAGTTTCAATTAATTCAGAGGTAATCAGCAGGACAATTCCATGCTATTTTTTAAATTTAAGACTTTAATATAAGATCAATTTGTCCGAAGTGATTTTTGGGTTATTTAAATTAAGGATTAGAGTTCAATTATATTTTGACCCCCTTCCCGACCTTCCCCCAAGGGGGAAGGAGACCAAGTGAGCTTTCCCCCCTGGGGGAAACGGGAAAGGGGGTAAGTCTGAACAATAATTATATTTTGAATAATGTATTTTTATTTTAAATGCTATTAAAATACCGATATTCATTTTATTTAATTCAAATTGCGCCATGAAAAGAGTTATCCGGCTTTCTTTTATTATCCTGATATTTACAGGTTTATCAGCATCCGGACAGTTTCAGGAAATCCTTCTGAAACAAACAAGCAAAGCAGGGATCTATAAGAAAGGCCAGAAGATATCGGTGTATGCTTTCCCTGGAAGCCAGGAAGGCGATTCACTTCATGTACATGTTTTGAAAAACAACAGCCAGATTCTTCAAAATAAAGCAATAGGGACTGGTAAAGACAGCACACTGGTATACGAAGGTTCTTTCGGAGATCCTTGCTCGGTAATTATTGAAGTAAGTGCAAAGGGAGCAATTTCAAGCATTGGCATCCTTGTTGATCCGCAGAAGCTAAAACCAGGTGCCGGACGCCCGAAAGACTTTAATTCTTACTGGGATGGTCAGAAGGAAGCTTTGCAGGCATTGCCGTTCGACATAAAATCAGCTCCCATTGCAGACAAAGACGCTGTGAGTGGTTTTAACTGTACTGATATTGAAATCAACTGTACCGGACCAAAACCGGTGCATGGTTATTATGCAAAACCGGAAGGGGCAGCGCCGAAAACCCTTCCTGCTGTTCTGATTGTGCATGCTGCCGGTGTCAGAGGTTCGTGGTGCAGATCCGAGCCCAAAAATGCCATCGACTATGCCAAAAAGGAAACTATCTGCTTTGACCTTAATGCGCACGGGATGCTGGATGGCCAGCCGGAAAGTTATTATACGGGACTCGAAAACGGTGAACTCAAGAACTATTATCTTCAGGGAGTGACCAGCAGGGAGGATTTTTATTTCAGGGGAATGTATCTGAGGCTCCTGCGGACAATAGAATTTTTAACAAGACAGCCGGAATGGGATGGCAAAAGAATACTGGTAATAGGAGAGAGTCAGGGCGGGGGACAAGCCCTCGCTGCAGCCGGGCTTGATCACAGGGTAAGCGCTGTTGTTGCCATAGTACCTGCTATGTGCGACTTTATGGGTGCTCTTGCCGGGAGAAGGGGTGGATGGCCTCAGCCATTCGAAACTGATGCATCAAAGGAAGAAATGCTGAAAGCTCTGCCTTATTTTGATAATGCGAATATCCTGAAAGGATCAAAAGCCATAATATTTACCGAGATAGGGATGATAGACATGACATGCCCTCCGGCTTCTGTTTTCGCAGCCGTAAACCAGGCAAAGGGTAAAAAGATAATTTATCCCGTTCCTTACCGCCCCCATCAGTCACAGGCACTGCAGAGATCAAATAATAAAGTATGGGAAGAGACGGTATATAAGCCAAGAGAGGCTTTTATCAATGATTACCTGAAATAGATCAATCTTTTTTAAGAAAGTCACTGCGTACAGGAGTAAAACTATCAATCAGTCTGACATTCCTGCTGATTGTCTGAATTGAGTGAAAGATTCCGGACGGAATGGTAACCAGATCGCCTTCAGTGAGACGATGTTTTTCTTCTCCGATAAAAAAATACAACTCTCCTTCTGCGACATAAGTAATCTGCTCATGAGGATGATTATGAGGCTTATCCGGCTCTGCCATAGGACCGTATGAGAAATCACATACAACTACCATCAGGTTGTCGAGATGAACTAACCTGCGCTCCAGCATAGGGTTAACTTTTTCTGGAACAGATTCATTTTTTTTAAGTATTGGCATATCTATTTATATCAAAAACAATGTTTTTTATTAATAATTACCCCCTTTCCCGTTTCCCCCAAGGGGGAAAAGCTTAATAGATGCTCCATCCCCCGTGGGGGAAGTCCCGATAGCTATCGGGAGGGATGGGGGTTATAAATAGTATCCAGTTTTAAATCAGAAATCTATCATTGCTTTCATAACACCATCTCTGTAATCGGCAACCAGGTCAAAAGCCTCCTTTGCCTTGCCTAAAGGGAACCTGTGAGTGATCATATTACCAACATTGATCTTCCATCTTTCCATCAGTTCAAGAGCTGGCTCTACGCAATCGACCTGCCTTCGTACAAAATGCAGTGATATTTCCCGCCGCCGCGTATCTTCGACATTTAAAGACCACCTGTCGAATTCCGGAATGCCTACTACCATTATTTTCCCACCGGGCTTCACGATATCTACTGCCTGGTCGAGTGCCTCCTGCTGACCGCAGCATTCAAAAACAACATCTAGTCCAAGAGGTTCTTTCTGCCTGATCTTTTCAACGATATTTTCTTTTTCCGGATTAAGTGTACTTGATACACTTTCTTTTTTGGCAATTGCCAGACGCTCATCGATTTTATCAGTAATATATATATTCTCTGCTCCTCCAGCTTTTGCAGCAAGAGCTACGCTCATGCCGATCGGTCCAAAGCCGAGGATGGCGATCTTTGCTCCATTGATATTCCCTGATTGTTTTACGGAATAGACTCCTATTGAAAGGGGTTCCGAAATGGCCCCCTGATCAGCCGTCAGTTTTCCAGGCAGAGGAAAACAGCTTTCCTCAGGCATCACAAGGTATTCAGACAGGCACCCCTCTGCCTGTCCAGGGCAGCCCAGGTATCTCAATTTACGGCATGTATGATATCTTCCCGACCGGCACTGATCACATTCCCAGCAGGGCATTGCAGGTTCAATTGCAATTATATCGCCTGGCTTAACTTTTTTGACAGCAGACCCGGTTTCAACTACAACACCGGCACCTTCGTGACCCACCGTGAAAGGGTATACAACCTCCTGGGAACCGATCTTCCCCTGGGTATAATAATGAACATCGGATCCGCAAATACCGAGAACCTTCATTTTTATCTTAACGTCTTTAGGGCCAGCTATTACAGGATCAGGAACCTCTTTCAACTCCATCTGCCGGATACCGGTGAGCATCATTGCTTTCATTAATATTTATCTTTTATTTAAATTTGAACAAAGATAATGATATCTTTCATGTTCATCCTTAGTGTCCCTTTGTGTAGTACTTTGTGTTCCTTTGTGGTAAAATAAAGTTAACCACGAAGGCGCTCAAAGGATACACAAAGTAACACAAAGGTTAATACAGCAAAAGATGAATAGGATTTATGGAATAGGAGAGACGGTTTTCGACATCATTTTCAAAGATGGATCACCTCAGGCGGGAAAAGCAGGAGGATCCGTTCTGAACAGTATGGTTTCAATGGGAAGGGTTGGACTGCCGGTCTCTTTTATCAGTGAATATGGGTTGGATGATGTCGGGAATCTGATTGAAAAATTCCTGAAGGAAAACGGAGTTAACACATCCACGGTCTATCGATATATGGAGACCCGCACATCACTTGCCCTGGCTTTCCTTGACGAAAAGAATGATGCCCATTATACATTTTATAAAGATTACCCGGAAAAGAGGCTTGAAACAGAATTCCCTGAAATCGGGAAATATGACATAGTTCAATGTGGTTCTTTTTATGCAATCTGGCCGGAGATCAGAGAGAAATTTAAGAAATTTATCAGAAGTGCAAAAGATAATGGGGCGCTTATCCTTTATGATCCGAATTTCAGACCAACACATCTTTCTGAGCTGGATGTGCTGAGACCTATTATAATTGAGAATATGCAGATGACAGGAATTCTAAGGGGATCGGACGAAGATTTTAAAAATATTTTTGGAGCAAATACCCCTGACGAGGCATGGGAAATTGTAAAAAAATATTGTAAGTGTCTGGTATACACTACTAATGTTGAGGGTGTCTATGTAAGAACTGCCTCGTTTTCAGGGAAATTCCCTGTGCATAAGATCACACCTGTGAGCACCATCGGCGCAGGAGATAATTTCAATGCAGGTATGATCACTTCTATTTATAAGAATAAGATTACTTCTGAGCAACTCGGAAATTTGAAGGAAAAGGAGTGGTCTGAAATTATTTCCCTGGCAGTAGATTTTGCAACGGACGTATGCCTCAGCTATGATAATTATATTTCCCGTGCATTTGCCAGCAGATACCTCTCTGCTTCGAGCGACCAGATATAATCATTCTTTGCCACAATCTTGTGAATCCCGGTATAGAAAGGATCTTTCTTTCCTGCTTCTTCCAGCTGGTAAAGCGAGATCAATGGCATTGAAATATTGGTATATATTAGTTTCTTTCCTCCCGGTATCTGAGGGAGGTTCAGGGTGGTATCAACCACTGCATCGAGGCCGCCCACATGGGTAATCATTACAGCAGGATTTATTTTCCCTTCGCCCATAAGCTTCAGCGATTCACGCATATCATCTGTATTGCCGCCAGAGGTGCCGACAATATGTGTAAATGCATAATGGACATTGTAAAAATTGAATTCAGCCCTGAATTCCGGGTTTGTGGGACCTGCAAAGAAATTAAGGCATCCATCGAATCCGAGAATTGCATCGGCCTGTTCAACTACGGGTTTTACAGGTGCAAATACAAAGACATCATCAAACCCTTTTCCGTCCGACACCTCCCTTAAATGTTTTACAGGATCGTTCATTTTTCCCGTGTTCACATAGAATAGCTTAACCCCCTGTTTAACAGCATGCTCCGGTGTGAAGAGACATGCAGCCCGTGAGAGCCTGTTTTCATCAATATCCGTTACCACAAGGAGTTCTGGTCTCCTGTCGCAATGAAGAGCATAGTCGATTGCGCCCAGACCCATTGGTCCGACACCTGCAAGCAATGCCATCTTGCCACCTTTCCTGATACCCATTTCATGATTATATGTTCCCGGGGGGATATGGTAACAGGCATGGAATGCTCCTACGATACACGACATGGGTTCTGACAGAGAAGCGGGGAAAAATGCTTCTCCATCATATTGTAGAAGGCAGTCAGATTCCATTACTATGTTCGGAATTATCACATGCGTTGCATCGCCGCCGATATACCTGAATGAGTAACCTGGGGCATCAAGAGAACCTGTCTGTTGCATTGCCGGCTGAATGGAGAATTTTTGTCCGGTGCGAAACCTGCGCTGCCATTTCTTACCGACTTTAAGGATTGTCCCGGCAAACTCATGACCTATAATTGTGGGGTTGACATCGATATCCTTTGGAACGCGTTTATGGTCTGAGCCCTGGACCGCTGCCTTGTGAGACGACATGCATATACTGTCGGAGATGACATGTGCAAGTATCTCGTCGTCCTTCATTTCCGGTAGTTCAAATTCCTCAAGACGAAGGTCCTTCTTGCCATATATCCTTACTGCTTTTGTTTTCATAATTTTCTTTCTGTTTTTAACCACAGAGTTTCACGGGGTTTTCACGGAGTTTCACTGTTTCTCCCCCACTTCCTTCCATTTTCCCCCTTTAGGGGGGTCAAGGGGGCATATTATCCTAACATAACCTGGCCTCCTGTAACAGGAAACGCCTGGCCGGTCTCATACTCCTGGTCGATAATATAAAATAGAGCTTTTACCACATCTTCGAGTCTGCAGCCGCGTTTCATCGGAGCCTGATCTTCGTAAAACTTCTTGACATCCTCAATTGTCTTTGCGCCGGGGACTTTTCCTGTTTTCAGGTACTGGATAAAGAGTCCGTTATGAGGATCGGACCAGAGCGGACCCTCATAAAAATTGCCAGGACAAATTGCATTCACCTTGATTTTGAAGGGCGCAAGCTCCAGGGCAAATGATTGAGTGAGACCTATTCCACCGAATTTTCCTCCTGCATACGCAAAGTTACGGTTACTGCCCCGGAGACCCGACTTGGAATTGATCTGGACAATATCCGTAAAATATTCGGGGTTCTCCTGGTTCTGCAGCTTCATAACCTCCGAGGAGTATTTTGCGCAGTGAAAATAGCCGTTATAGTTAATTGCTGTTGTTTTAGAGAATATGTCAGGATCCATTTCATCAAGTCCGCCGGCTCTGAGGACACCGGCATTGCTGATCATCAGGTCAAGGCCGCCGAATTCACTGACTGTGCCAGAAACAAGAGCTTTTACCGAAGCATGGTCCGATACATCTGTTTTTATAAATATTGCCCTTCCAGCAGTTTTCAAACTGTTAAGTTTTGAAACAAATGCCTGTCCCGACTCTTCATTGATATCGGCAACCACCAGGTTCATGCTGAGTTTAAAGAGCGATTCGGCTATCCCGGCGCCGAACCCCTGAGCTCCCCCTGTGACGATGGCAATCCTGCCTGCCATCTTGTTTTCTCCGACAGCCGGTTTTGCAGCTTTCCTCCTGTAATTCTCAACTTCCCACTGGTCGATAAATGCTACCTGGTCGGGTGTCAGAAACTTTATTCCGCCGCACTGCAATGCATAGTGGCTTATCCTTATCAGATCCTCAAAAACATCCAGTACTGATTCCGCTGCTGCATAATTATCTTCGATGGCAAAAATTCCCATGTCCTTAATAATCACAACTTTTGGCAGATATCCATACTCATTCTGGAACCTTGGCAGCTGGGTCCTGAATGAATCGAGGATCCTTTCTGCTGTCGATGACTGTTCAATAAAGAGATACCTTGCCTTGCAATAGACTATTATATCAGGGATAAGGGGAAGCGATATCTTATGATATTCCTGCTGGCTTGAATAATATTTCGCAATCAGGGTATTATGACGGTACCTTATAACCTTCGGCTTCTCTCCCGAAAGCATCATCCTGAAAACAGGCAGCACTTTATTCATGAGCGGGTTAAAAGGAAGCTGCTCAATGTCAGATACCTGAGGAACACTTTTTTCAATAGTGCTTATAATCTCACTGTAAATGTTCCTGACCTCTTCCGTTGTACCTGCGCCGACAAAGACACCATGATTCTCGAGGAAGATGATTTTAGGATCTTCCCCAAATTTTTTCCTGTATTCAATAATATCAGCTTCAAGCTTTTTAAAAAGTGTATAGCCCGGATCAGTATAAGGCACAAAGAGAACACGTTCGCCAAAGAGCTGGAGCGCAAGGTTTTTTGCATTTCTGCTGCACAGAATTCCGTTGATGAGGGTGGGATGGAGGTGAACTACAAACCTATACTGCAAGACCTCATGGAGAGATGTTTCAACCGATGGCCTTCTGTTTTGTGCCGGATCGAGGATGCTTTTAAAGAGGTCAGTTTTTACCTGCTCTTCCCTTTCAACCGGATCTTCGGAATAGGTTTTGCCTGAGATCTCATGAAGCTTTTCCCTGTTCAGAGCAACAAGTCCATCTTCAGTCAGAACTGCTAACGGTTGTCCGCTGGCCTTTACCCATATAGTACTATCGTTCTTAAACGATGTATTTCCTCCGCCAGCAATTACAAAGTTTTTATCAGTGCCATAGAATCTTGATATTTCCAGCAAATCCTTAATTTCACGGTTCATATTGTTTCCTGATTAAATAATACTCAATTACCATTTTGCCAAGCTTCGCGAGATCATGCTTCTGATCATTACTCAGAGTTCCATTGGAAAGAACATATCCCTGTCTGCGGTGAGATCTGAGGTACTGGTGGGCCGCAACAACACATGCCCCGTCCCATGCAATTTTTTTCAATGACTCATCAAGTGGCTGGCCTCCTCTTGCAGTAACTGTAAGCGGTACCATTTCCGGTGTATTATGCTCTGTCCCGAATAATATTACAAAGCCTTTAGCGTCGAAGAACTCCACAAATGTTTTCAGTGTGACATGGTTGTTCCTTCCTGGTATCAGTTCAATACATCCGACACCCAGGCTGGAAAGAGAGGAGTAGAGCTTCTCCATATCGGCTTCAAATTCAGTGTATTTACCGGAAGGATCATCCAGCAGTACAGGGTAACAGGGTATACCGCCGGCTTCATGGATTATCTTTATAATCTTCTTTAGTACAAGGAATGAGCCCTCGTCCTCCTCGACAAATGCTGCTCCACCAGCCTTGAGGAGCATTGATCTGATCTCATTCTCAAGAGCTGCAGGATTCTGAATGCCTGCTTTTGATTTTTTTCCTCCATAGAGTGATTCAATAAACTTAAGCTGTTCTTCAGACGTTGGATAATTTTCCGCAGCAAGCATCCTGACGGCTTTTGCAAGGTGACGCTCGCGGACCAGATTTTCAGCAAACCTCTTCTTCACTCCTTCATAGGTAATAATAAGTGATGGATTTATTTCTCCAATCAACCGATTCAGCTTTACAATCATTGCTTTGATCTGATCCTGGTTTCCCTTAATTACCCTTCTGAGCTTCAATTTCTGCATGAAGCCGATATTAAAAGGATAATCTAATCCTTTACCGCTGAAATAAATCCTTCCGGGATTGTTGGGATCGTTGATCCTGGTTCCATTTTTCTGTTCTTTCTTCAGCAGCCCGATAAATTCAATATTGAAAAGAGGGAAAATATCATTTCTCAGGCAGCCCATTTTGAAATCATCATACCCGTCAGTTACAAAAAAATCATTGATTCCAAGCACGGCAACTTCTTCCTCCTTTGCCATTTTAAAAGCAGTTTCAAGCCGGTCAAAAGCACTGAAGGAGAATGGTGTATGTATATGCCCGTTCACTTCCCTGTACTCGGGAACGGAGATGCCATTCATCCTTTTTTTCATCTCATCGATCCAGGGAAAGTCAGAAATAAAGTTTTTATTCACGATTTCAGATCTTTGTATTTATATGGATATCAGATATATACTTATTGATGGTATTAATCTCATCTGTTGTCAGCCTGAATTGTGAGGCACCGGCATTCTCGAGGACCTGTGCAGGATTCCTGGCACCTGCAAGAGCACAGGTTATACCAGGCTGCTGTATTGTCCAGTTCAGCACAAGCTGCGAAAGAGTCACATTATGTCCTTCGGCAATTGGTTTTATCTTCTCCAGGAAGGCAAGGATATTCGAAAGGTTTGGTTCCTTATAATATGGAGTATCAGGCCTGGAATCGCCTTCGTTGAATTTGTGGCCGGGTTTGATCTTCCCCGACAATAAACCTCTCTGAAGGGGAGAATATGCAAATATCCCCGTTTTGTTTTTAATGCAGAAAGGAACCACATCTTTCTCAATATCCCTTCTCACCATGCTATAGGGGACCTGGTTGGATGCCAGTCTGATTGTTTTCCTGGCTTCCCCGAGAAGTTCATCTGAATAGTTGCATACGCCAGCGGCCCTTATTTTCCCTTTCTGAATGAGCTCTTCCAGAGCTTCCATAGTCTCAGCAACTGGTGTCGTAAGGTCCGGCCAGTGAATCTGGAAGAGATCAATATAATCTGTCTTAAGGCGCCTCAGGCTGTCGTCACAATCATGAAAAACTTTCTTCCTGGAGGCAAATTTGTAGATATCAATCTCTTTGCCAGAATTATCTTTCGTAGAGAAGTAGAACTCACCTTCCTTTTTGTCCCATGACATTCCGAACTTGGTGAGGATTTGGGTCTTGTCCCTTTTACCTTTAATCGCTTTACCGACGAGCTCTTCACTGAGTCCAAATCCATAGACGGATGCAGTATCTATGGTAGTCATCCCGTTGTCAACAGCTGTCTCAATCGCTTTAATTGCGTCTTTGGAATCGGATCCGCCCCACATCCAGCCGCCGATTGCCCACGCGCCAAATGCGATTTCCGAAATCTCAAGATCTGATTCTCCAAGTCTTCTCTTTTCCATATATGGAATATAATTGTTACCAGTTAATTGCCTCTTCCGGTACCTCCTCAAGAGATTTGCATATCCAGTCAGCTTCAGAAAGCTTTGCCCTTTCAAAGGATGTTGTAACCGCAAGGCATTTGCATCCTGCTGCTTTCGCAGCTTTTATTCCGCTCACTGCATCCTCGACTACGAGGCATTCCTCCGGTTTCAGGCCAATCCTTTCGGCCGCTTTAATGTAAATATCGGGAAAAGGTTTTTTGTTTTCTACATCAAGCCCGTTGATTGTTGCATTGAAGGCTGAAGATGGCAAGCCTATCTCCTTCAGGTTGGCTTCCATTTTGATTGCATCAGCGCTTGTGGCGACAGCAGTCCGGAACCCCAGATTGCTGCACTTCCTGACAAACCCGACTGCTCCCGGCAACGGTTTAAGCTTTCCATGGATTATCTCCAGGTATATTGCATATGTTCTTGCTTTGACCTTTTCGATGTCGATATTCAGTCCGTATTTTTCAGCAACGCCGCCTATGTACCTGTTTTCACCGGTACCTATAAAAGGTTTGAAATCGTCTGGTAAAACTATCAACCCGGTTTCAGCAAACATCATAATGGCGGCCTGGCAGATGAATGGTTCGGAGTCGGCAAGTACGCCGTCCATATCGAAAAGCACACCCTTAATCATCTGAACATTCTTTCAATTTCACGAAGTCTTGGCGTATTCAGAGGCCTTTTTTTTCCTGTTATTTCAACGATAAGTGACATTTTCGCGGCATTCTCAAGAACTTCAATCTTATCAAAAGCGCTTAAAAGTGTTGGTCCCGTTGTAAGTATGCCATGGTTTTCAAGCAGCATTACATCGGCTTCGGCTGCCTCCTGAGACACAACATCTGCAAGTTCCTGTGTTCCCATTAATGCATAAGGTACAAAACGGGGGTTGCCGCAGATGGCTCTTGCCTCAGCAGTAAGATCGGTATCAATTTTGCATTTTGTTGTGGTAAAGGATGTCGCAAAAACCGGGTGCGCATGTACTATTGCCGAGACAGCGCTGTTATTCTTATAAATTCCGAGGTGAAGCGCAAATTCGATTGATGGTTTAAGATCAGGAGTAAGATTTTCACCAAGCAGATTCATAATACTCACCTCTTTCCATTTCATACGGCCCTTGTCGGTTGCCGACGGTGTGATTATTACAATATCATCTGAAAGCCGAAGGCTGATATTGCCACCTGATGTTGTTGTGAGTCCCTGATGGTAAAGACGGCGCATGAAACGGGCAACCTCCTTACGCTCTTTTTTGAATTTTGTTAATTGTTTCATGGAGAAAACTATTGAACAAGATCAATAATCCCATTTAGTATATACTGCGGACGATACGGGTATTTGTCTATATCCTCCCTTTTAGTTATTCCGCTCAGAACGAGGAGAGTATCTATTTCCGATTCCAGCCCGCACCTCACATCGGTATCCATTCGGTCGCCGATAACTATTACCTCTTCTGTCTTTAAACCAAGCATCCTGCGAGCTATACGCATCATGAGAGGATTTGGCTTCCCGACAAAGTATGCTTTTTTCCCGGTTGCAATTTCAATAGGGGCGATCAGGGCTTTAGTCGAAGGTGCAATCCCGTTTTCAACAGGCCCACTTACATCGGAGTTGGTACCAATAAGCCTCGCTCCTTTAAGCACCAGGTTAATAGCTGTTTGTATATTTTCAAAATTATATCCGTGAGTATCACCCACCACAACATAGTCGGGATTCACATTATTGATCGTATATCCAACGCTGTAAAGAGCGTGTATCAATCCGGCATCCCCGATGGTATATACACTTCCGTTTGGTGTCTGACTAGCAAGGAAACCTGCTGTGGCAAGAGCGCTGGTATAAAAATGATTCTCCGCCACATTTATACCGAGTCTTTCCATCTTTTCATGCAATTCTTTTGGTGTTCTTTCACTGGAATTGGTGAGAAAAAGATACTTCTTTCCCGATTTCTCAAGCCAGGAAAGGAATTCGACCACTCCCGGAAGAAGCCTATTGCCGTGGTAAATGACACCGTCCATATCTATTATGAATCCGGTTTTTGCCCTTATGCTGTCAACTATTCGTTCCATAATTCACTAATAATGTTCATTAAAATTTTACGCAAAGGTCGCAAAGTTTTGCAAAGGGTGCAAGACCGTGACGGTTAAAATAATGTTTCATTAAACTCCTTCCTTATTCAATGCGACAGACTTTTCAGCTGAGAAGTCGTGACTGGAAGTGTGTCCTTTCAGCGGCATTATTTTTTTATGAACAGCATCAATGATCCAGTCTGGCTGCGGGAAGAAGTACTGCTCCATCTCATATGCCGGAATGATCCAGTTACGTGATCCGACAACAACAGGAGGAGCGTCAAGATAATCGAACGCGAGTTCAGTGATCGTCTGGGCCATTTCCTTCAGGAATGAACCTCTTGAGGATGCATCGCTGGCCAGAATTATCCTGCCTGTCTTTTTCACTGATTCAATAACGGGCTGATAATTAAACGGTACCAGTGTCCTTGCATCAATAACTTCGGCGTTGATGCCATATTTTTCCTTCAGTGTATCTGCTGCTTTAATAACAGGGTACAGAGTAGCCCCGATTGTCAGTATTGTGAGGTCATTGCCTTCCCTCTTAATATCCGGTTCACCAAATGGTATCTCGTAGTATCCTTCAGGTACACCCTCTGAATGGAACATTTCTCCTATATCGTAGATCCTCTGGCTCTCGAAGAATATAACCGGGTCTGTACCCTGAAGGGCACTGTTCATCAGTCCCTTGGCATCATAAGGTGTTGCCGGAAAAACAACCTTCAATCCGGGTATGTGTGCTGTCAGTGATGACCAGTCCTGTGAGTGCTGGGCGCCATACTTTGAACCTACCGAAACCCGAACAACAACGGGCATTCTTAAAATGTTTCCGCTCATAGCCTGCCATTTCGGAAGCTGGTTGAAGACTTCATCTCCCGATCTTCCGAGAAAATCGCAGTACATTATTTCGGCTATTACTCTTCCGCCGCACATCCCGTAACCGATTGCAGTGCCGACAATGGCGCCTTCCGATATTGGTGAATTGAAAAGCCTGTGATAGGGCAAAGCTTCTGTCAGCCCCCTGTATACGGCAAATGCACCTCCCCAATCTCTGTTCTCCTCACCCCATGCTGCAAGAGTGGGATCCTTGTAAAAGCGATCGATGATAGCTTCAAAAATTCCGTCACGCAACTGGTAGAGTTTTGCTTTTGAGACAGGCTTACCTTCCTTATCCTTGTAAAACCTCTCCTTGTTTTTGAGTGATTTAACCCTCGGATTTTCTTCGAGAGGAATAAGTACTTCGGGAGTGCCGGGCTCCATCATTATTTCAGATCCGTTGGAGAACATCATTTTACCTATGGCATCCGGATCGCTTTTCAGGTCGAGCCTTGGCGATATCTCATCATCGATAGCCAGCTTAAGGATATGGGCCATCAGTTCTCCGGTTTCCCTTCTGATATCTTCAAGCTGATCTTTGGATGCTATTCCTCCGCCTGAAAGCAGATTACCGTATTCAGTGATGGAATCCTCTTTCTGCCATGCCTCTATTTCTTCCTTCGATCGGTATGACGAGGCATCGGATGGTGAGTGTCCGCTGATCCTGTAGGTGAGAGTATCAAGCAATACGGGTCCTTTCTTTTCATTCAGAAGCTTTTTCTTGCGTTTGAAAGCATCTATGACTGCCAGGGGATTATATCCATCAACACGTTCAGAATACATTAATTCAGGATTAACGCCTGCTCCGACACGAGCAAGAATTCCATAACCCATGGTTTCGCCCATGGTCTGTCCGCCCATTCCGTACAGGTTATTCATGAAGTTGAAGATGAGAGGCAGACCGCCCCTGTATTCACCATCCCAGAGAGTCTTGTACTGGTCCATTGTGGCAAAGCAGATGCCTTCCCATACTGGTCCGCAGCCGAGTGATGCATCTCCGATATTGCATACAACGATGCCCGGCTTCCTGTTTATTCTCTTGTAAAGCGCGGCTCCGACCGAGATATCTCCCGATCCTCCGACGATAGCATTATTCGGATATATGCCGAATGGTGTGAAGAAGGCATGCATAGAACCTCCAAGTCCCTTGTTGAAGCCGTTCTCGCGAGCGAATATCTCGGCAAGAGCGCCATACAGCAGGAAATGAATTGCAAGGCTTTTAATATCGCCCTGGAATCCTTTCTCTACAACCTTAAGCGCACCTCCCCCAAAATGATTCCTCATTATGCCGTACAATAAATCTTCATCAAGCTTATTGATTGACGATAATCCCTTGGCAAGGATCTCTCCATGGCTCCGGTGCGAACCGAAAATGTAATCATCAACGGTGAGGTTGTATGCCATGCCCACAGCTGAAGCCTCCTGTCCAATTGAGAGATGGGCAGGACCAGGGTGGTTATAGGCAATGCCTTTATATTCATTGGTTGTCTTTATGAGGTTAAGCATGGTCTCAAATTCACGGATAATGGCCATATCGTGGAAGATCCTTACGAAGTCGTCATTGCTGAAATTCTTCTTCTCCTCTTCAATTGATTTGTTATACTGGTTTACTGGTATCTTGCCGAATTCAATGAATTGCGGCTTCCGTACAACTTTTGGATTAATGTTCTGACTCTTAGGCATTTTATTGTTTTTTATCTTTATTTACTTTTGTCTTAATTCTTTTGTAAGCCCTTAAATCCCCTGAAGGGGACTGACCCCTAAATCCCCTAAAGGGGACTTTAAATCCAACTTAGATTTGGATTTCAGCCCTCAGGAATGAAATCCCACTAAGCGGGATGGGGGATGGGGGGTATGTTAATAACTGAATTTCTCAATTTGTTCCTTAATCTCCTTCAAAAACAATGTGGCCGGACCACCATCAATAGCCCTATGGTCGTATGTGAGTGATAACCCGATATACGGAACAAAGCCAAATGTACTGTTCCCCAGATCAACAGGCCGGTTGATTATTGTGCAAACACCCAGTATCGCTGCCTGAGGAAGGTTAACAACTGGTGTAAACATTTCTACTCCGTAATTGCCGAGGTTTGATACCGTGAATGATGCTGCAGTACTCTGTATCAGTTCAGGGTTGATGTTTCCCTTCCGGCACGATTCGGCAATCTGCTTCAGCTCCTTTGAAAGCTGTGACAGGCTCATGCCGTCAGCGTTTCTAAGGGCAGGCACCATGAGTCCGCGGGGTGTATCAACTGCCATTCCCAGGTGAACCCTGTTGAATGTTTTAATAGTGTCGCCCAGGAAATGAGCATTAGCCTCCGGGAATTTACGGAGGGCCCTGATGACGCACCAGCATACCATATCATTAATGGTGATGTCCTGTTTTTCGGTCCCGGATTCAATGCCTTTTTTTATTTGTTGTCGGGCCTGCAGCAATCCTCTTACATCAGCACTCATATGATGAGTCAGCTGCGCTGAGTTTTGCAGTGAAGTATGCATCGCTTTGGCAATAAGTTTTCTGATGTTGCTGATTGGTTGTTCCGTGAATTCAACGTTATCTCCTGCAGCAGTCTCCGGCAATGCAGATGAACCTGCAAGGGCTGCCTTAATATCGCTTATCACTATCCTTCCGTTAGGTCCCGATCCGTTCAGGCTGCCATAAATAACTCCTTTGCTTTCGGCGAGTTTTTTTGCTCTGGGTGATATTTTTATCCTTGAATCAGGAGAACTCATGGCAGAATTAACCACTGATCCGGCTTTGATTTTTGCTGGTTCACTTTTCGATGAAGGTTGAGGGTTCTCTGTTTTGACTGCTGGTGCTCCCGGAATGAATGAGGCTATTGATTCACCAGGCTGACCGATCACTGCCACGATTACTAATACCGGCACCTCGGCGCCATCGTCAAAGAATGTTTCAAGCAGAGTGCCATCGGCAGGTGATTCGAGTTCAAATGCAGCCTTGTCTGTTTCGTATGAAAAGAGCAGGTCGCCTGGAGAGACTTTATCACCCTTGCATTTGAACCATCGGGTAATTATGCATGTTTCAACTGACTGCCCTTGTTTTGGCATGATTACGGGTATTGCCATGGTAGGATTTATATAGGTTTTAATTTAATTAAAGTAATATCAGATATTTATACTTGTAATCAACTTGTTATTATAAGTGAAACTAAATCGTCTGTTGATAATTCTGATCTTATTATAAATCAGCTGATACAAAAATAAAATAAATAACATGTATTTACAAGTAAATATTAATATATTTACAAAAAAATTGCAGGGTAATGACACCGGTAAAGAATATACCAAGGCACAAAAGGCTCTACGAGATTCTGCGAAAACATATCTCCGACGGCATTTACAGGGAGGGCGACCTGCTTCCTTCCGAAAATGAACTTTGTCAGTTATATGGAATGACAAGACCTACAGTCCGGCAGGCATTAAGCACTCTCGCGAACGATGGTTATATCAGGAAGCACCAGGGCAAGGGTAGCATAGTTCACAACCTTTCCAGGGAGATAGGTATTCTTTCTGTTTCCGGGACTACCTCTGCAGTAGGCGACCGTAAACTTAAGACTGAAATAATAGTCAAGCCTGTGCTGGTTCCGTGGCCCGATATCTTTATGTTCCCGCTTTCGGAACTTGAGAAGGAGTCGGGTTGCATATACATGGAACGGCTTCGACTTCTTGATGGTGTGCCTATATTCTATGATATCAGCTATATAGCTAATCTTAATATTCCCCGTATTACTTCAAGACAGTTCGAGAACAGGTCGCTATTCAAAATACTAAGGGAGCATTATCATATTGAGATTAAAGGGGGAGAGCAGAGGATAAAAGCAATACCGGCATCAGCGAAGATCAGCAGGTTTCTTAACCTTACCAGGGGAGAACCAGTGCTTCATCTTGAACGGAAGCTGGAAACAAATATACCGGTGCTTTTTCTTTATTCATCTATATTCTGCAACACTGAGAAATACTCTATTTTCGGGCGATTCTAAAAACAAGTAAGTTGTAAATAGTGCGGGTAACAATTAAGTGTACGGTGTACACTTAATAGGCTTTAGCCCTCACTTCTTCTTTAAATCCTTTCATAAACCAATAACTTCACAAAAAATCCATAAATTAGTAGTGTCGATAAGCACCATCGGTGTTTTTCGGGGGAACAAATTATTTTTAAACTTTTTTGTACTAACTTATGGAAAACAGTAAAAACCAGTGGTCACGACGCCGCTTTATTGGCACGGCAGCTGCGGGAGTTGCAGGAGCTGCCGTAGTACCTTACCTTCCCGGATGCGGATCGAAGCAGGCAGTAAAGGACATTAAGCTAGGCTTTATCGGAATGGGCCGCCAGTCGATGTTCCTGCTCGATGGATTTATCAACCTGCCAGGTGTAGAAGTTGTAGCCGGTTGCGATGTATATGGAGTAAAACGCAGACGATTTGAGAAGAAAGTGAATGAATTCTATGTGAAAGCAGGGAAGAAGGTAAAAGTTGAAACTTACGAGAAGTCCCAGGATCTGCTCGCACGGAAAGATATAGATGCGGTTGTGATTGCCGTACCGGATCATTCACATGCAATGGTAGCCATCGCAGCCTGCAAGACAGGTAAGGATGTATATCTTGAAAAACCAATGACCTTTACAATTTTTGAAGGGCAGCAGCTGATGAAGGTGGTCAGGGAGCATAAAAGGATACTGGCGATAGGCAGTCAGCAACGTTCAGATCCGAACTTCCAGCATGCCGCTAATCTGGTTCAGACCGGAGCCATTGGAAAAATCATAACCGTAAACTCATATGTGGGTGCTCCTCCAACTCCTTATAACCTTCCCGAAGAGCCGATCCCGTCAGACCTTAACTGGGATCTGTGGCTTGGATCGCTTCCCATGCCGATCCATTTCAACAGCCAGCTCGATCCTCCTATAACCCTTGATCCTCCTAAAGATGAAGAATTCTGGGGGGCATGGAGATGGTACAAGGAGACAGGTGGAGGCTTCACAACCGACTGGGGGGCTCATATGTTTGATATTGCACAATGGGGACTTGGCATGGATAAAAACGGCCCGGTGGAGATATCTCCGATAGGTGACGGTACGGAATTCATGAAATTCAAATACGCTTCCGGGACAGTGATGACCTCAGAACCATTCAATGATCAGAAGACTAAAGGTGTCAAATTCTGGGGCGAAACAGGATGGATAGAAGTAGCCAGAGGCTTCTTCAATGCTTCCGATCCTGAATTCAACCCTCCTGCAGCAGCCCAGGCTGATCCTGATGTGCCTTATGAAACAAAGATTCCTCACCAGGTAAACTTTATCGAATCGGTGCGTTCGCGTAAAGATCCCGTCGTTCCTGTTGAAATTGGCCACAGCAGCTGCACAGTTTGCAACCTTGGAAACATTGCTTGTGATCTGAAGAGAACCATATACTGGGATCCTCAGACACAGACATTTGTCAATGATACTGACGGTGCTGCGACAAAACTGATGAAATATGAGTACAGAAGTCCCTGGAAACTTGTTTAAGACGGAACCTGAAACGAAAAACAGGGTTGTCGGCTGGCTGCCCCTTTTTTTAGAACGTCAGAAAACTTTCCGGTTTGAGAGCTGAAGGGGAGATCCTTATTTTATAAATGGCACCCCTGAACCATGATACTTCATTCTGCCTCATTCCAACGGAGATCTTGCCGCTTTTCAGGGTGGTGACATTAAGGTGTCTCTCAAGTTCTTTCTTTCCGTTTACATAAGTTGAGAATTTGCCATTGTCATTCACATAGGCAAGGTGGTACCATTTATCAAGAGGGTGAAGTTGACCCGGGTCGATGAGTGCCAGCTGATCCTCTCCGGTTTTAATAAATGCATCTGAGTACCAATGAGACGGGGTGGCCCTCAGCTCGAGGAGCACCCTGTCGCCCTGAACCTCACCGCAATGAAGAAAGCGCTGTTCGAAGTTTCCTCCGCTGGCAGGATTGAAGATCAGTTCAATTGTGAATTCATGGAGCCCTTCAATCGGCATTTCATCAATAGTTATTCCGTCGGATGAGCCGTTAAAAGTAACTGCCAGGCTTTCCTGAAATTTCACCGTTCCCGGTTCCCCTGTAATCTTAATATTTTTTGCTCCCGGCTTTACAATTTTACTCAGGATCCATTCAGCGTTGGTTATGTTCTTATTCATTTTGCTTTCTGTTTATGACTTTATTTGATGAAGAAATATAAATATGTCAAACTCGGCACAACAAAAAAGGGGCTTTTGAAAAAGCCCCCTTCTATAAGCCAGAAAAGATTATTCAATTTTTTTTACCCTAACGGCTACAGGACCTTTTTCTTTCTGTTCAACTTCAAATTCAACAGCTTGTCCTGCCTGAAGATCAGTGTGCTGAACCTCTAATCCTGATCGGTGCACGAAAATATCTTTATTGTCTTCAGTCTGAAGGAATCCATAACCCTTAACTCTGTCATACCATTTTACAGTACCCTTCATAGTTTCAGGTTTTTGTATTTGGTCCTATCTGTTGTCCCTTCTCGGTCCTCCACCGCCTCTGCGGTCGTTATCTCCTCCTCTGAAATTGTTTCTTCTGTCAGTTCTTTCAATAGATTCGTTGACGATGATGTTTCTTCCCTGTACTTCAGCCCCATTGAGTTCTTCAATGGCTTTTTTAGCTTCAGCGTCATTGGTCATCTCTACGAAACCAAATCCTTTGCTTTTTCCGGAGTATTTGTCGAAAATGATCTTTGCAGATGTAACTTCTCCATACTCTTCAAATAATTCTTTTAATTCTGCTTCATTCATTTTAAAATGAAGACTTCCGACGTAAATGTTCATAGTTCAATTATTAATGTATTATTAAAAAACAGTGTCAAAGGTCACATTTTTTTTTTGAAACAAAAAATATTAGAGCATAATATATTGTATTCACGCAAGATTTTCACTGTATTTTCTATGAAAGGATAACAAAAAGCTGACTTATATGTTCGGTTCCCGGTCCCTGGTCCTGGTTCCCAGGTTATAAATAAACCGAGCATTGAGCACCTATTTTCTGTTCCTGATATATATATGCTTAATATTATTAAGCCCCGAATCCCTTTCATCGATCTCGAAATCGAATGATCTGATCAACGGAGTGAGCTTGGCAAAACCGAAATTCCTGGGATCAAAGTCAGGTTGCTTTTTCAGTATAAGGTTGCCGACATCCCCAAGATATGCCCATCCGTTCTCATCTGCCAGGTCGGAAATTGATGAAGCTATGATACTCTTTGCCTTTCTGATCTGGATTTGCTGTTCGGTCTCCTCGGTTTTTTGTTTCGAACGTACTGGTTGGCCTCTTCTCTTCTTTACTGCCAAGGGTTCCTGGGCTGCAGTTGAGGAGTTAATAATCTCAATATAAATGAATTTATCGCAGGCAACAATGAAGGGTTTGGGTGTTTTACGCTCGCCAATGCCGATAACTTTCATACCTGCTTCCCTTAACCTTGTGGCCAAACGTGTAAAGTCGCTGTCGCTCGATACAAGACAGAATCCATCAATTTTCCCGGAATAGAGTATATCCATTGCATCAATTATCATTGCCGAGTCGGTTGCATTTTTTCCCTGGGTATAGCTGTATTGCTGTACAGGAGTTATTGCATTCTCGAGAAGTACTGGTTTCCAGCCTGATACGGTAGGCTTTGTCCAGTCACCATAAATTCTTTTAAATGTCGGAGTACCGTATTTGGCAATCTCTTCCAGCATTCCCTTTACATTGCTGTATGGTATATTATCTGCATCAATAAGAACAGCAAGTCTTAAATCGTTTAATGTCTGCATAATATGACTTTATATCTTTAGCTGCAATTTAGTCTTTTTAAAGATAAGTTTTGAAAGTAGAGGATTCTTTTGTACTTTGAAATAGATTTATACTGTATAATTATCAAGTATTTTATTGATGAACGATATTTTTCTGAATGAAAAACTATTGGCAGTTTTTGCAATTCTGTCCGTTCTCATTCTGTTTTTTCTGTACTATTATCTGACCTCAAAAAGAGTTTTTAGTAACTTCTTTCTAAAGATTTTGTCCGACTCTGTTTCAGGAGAGAGTATCAAGTTTGTTTCAGATAAAGTGGCAGGAATTATTTTTACCGGGATTACTCCATATTTTATCTTTATTCTGATATTCAAAATTTTACCGTCAGATGCAGGATTTGCTCCAGTCAGGATATATCAGATTAAGTTAATTCTTGCCGGTTTGATCCTGGTTACATTATTTGTTTCTTTTCTTTCGTCAAAAAACCAGAAGATACAGGATAGATCACCGGAATTGGACTGGCTATTGCCAGGGAAATGGCTTCCAGGGGACATAATATAATTCTGCATTCTCTCCCTGATCAGAATTTACCGGAACATCACTCAGAACATGCGTTGTGGTTCCATCAGCTGTCAGAACCAATAAAAATGTTCTTGACAGGATCAGACGCAATGGATTTTTTGCAAAGGCATCGGCAATATCACCTGAGGAGATGGCTTCAGTTGCTGTAAAAGCTATGTTAAGGGGAAGAAAAGTAGTTTTACCGGGAATATTTGCGAACCTCTCACTGAATTTCGGATTTCTTATTCCTGAAGGAATAGTTTTCTGGATGACACGCCGGATTTTCGGAAATTTCAGGAAGATTTCCTGAAATTGCTTCCGGTCACTATGTTCTTTTGCCTGTCATTTGTTCAATATCGAGCCTGAGGATGGATGTTTTATCAAGAGATGAGGCTTTGAATTTGTATTCTCCATTCCCCGCATAGTGAGACATGATACAGGTTAACCCGAAGGTCTTTTCTTCCTCATCATCAACGATATAAATGTGACCATAACCAACGACACTGATGAATTTCATACTAAAATCGCAAGGATGGGCCCCTGCTATCAAATCATGACCGGCATCCATCTCAAAACAGACATAATTATTTTTCCGAATCATCTCTATTTTTCTTCCTTCTTTAGCACAATGAAAATAGATTTTTCCCTCATCGCCGGAATATCCGAAATTCATAGTCACAATATATGGAACGTTGCCGTCGGCAAATGCCACCCTGCAAACATCACAGATTTTAACTATTGATTCAAGTTCTTGCATATCAGTTATTTCCCTTTCTTTCCTTCTCATAATAAGTAAATTAATTTTTTACTTTCCTTCCTTGATCAAATCAATGGATTTTCAATTTTGTTTAAAGCTTCATATATGGTAATTATTAAAAGTAAAGATTTTTATTAACTTTGTCGCCATTCGATATGGGTTATTTAGAAAATTTCAAAACCAGCAAATATGGGAAAAGGTGATAAAAAATCAAGAAGAGGCAAGATTATTCTTGGAACCTATGGTGTAAGACGCCGCAGAAAAAAAATCAATAAACCGGCAATTAAACCTGTTCAGCCGTTAAAGGTGAAGGAAGTTAAGGAAAGCAGACCTCTGAAGGAGAAGAAGCCTGTCAAGGAAGTTGTTGAGACAGTAAAAGTTAAGGAAGTAAAAGAGGTAAAAGAACACAAGGTTCCAAAAGAAGTTAAAGAAGTTAAGGAAGTAAAAGAGGTAAAAGAACACAAGGTTCCAAAAGAAGTTAAAGAAGTTAAGGAAGTCAAAGAGGTAAAAGAACTCAAGGTTCCAAAAGAAGTTAAAGAAGTTAAGGAAGTCAAAGAGGTTAAGGTTCACAAACCTTCAAAGGAAGTAAAAGAGCATAAACCTGTGAAGGAAGTGAAGGAAGCTAAGCCGGCTAAAGTAACAAAGAAACCAGCTGAAGTAAAGAAACCAGCTGAAGTAAAGAATCCAGCTGAAGTAAAGAAACCAGCTGAAGTAAAGAAACCAGCTGAAGTAAAGAAACCAGTAAAAGTTGTGAAAGCCAGTAAGGAAGTAGCAAAACCGGCAAAAGCGAAAAAGACTGTTAAGGAAGCAAAACCTGCAAAGACAGCCAAGCCTAAAAAATAGGCAAACAATACATAATGGAAATACCTTTTGAAGGGGGATTACTCAGACCCTGGGAAATCAGCGATGCCGAAGAACTGGCTTTAGTCGCTGATAATAAAAACATTGCGGATAATCTTCGCGATTTGTTCCCGCATCCATATTCCAAGGATAATGCAGTACAATGGCTCTCAACAGTTCTTGACCAGGAGGGACCAAAAAGGTATTTTGCTATAATAGTCGAAGGGAAGCTTGCTGGAAGCATCGGGCTTACTCCGAAGACAGATATCTACAGAAAAAATGCTGAGGTGGGCTATTTCATTGCCCAGGAATTCTGGGGAAGAGGCATTGCTTCAAAAGCCCTAATAGCAATTACGACTTATGCCTTCAGAACATTCGAGATTCTACGGGTTTATGCAGAACCTTTTGCCGATAACTTTGGCTCCCGTCTTGTTCTGGAGAAAGCCGGATATACTCTTGAAGCCACCTTCAAAAACTATGTGATCAAGAATGGGGTAATAAAAGACAGCTGTATTTATTCGGTGCTGAAGGAAGATTTCAAATTTTGATCTGACGCCTGATGCCTATCGTTTCACAATCATCCACTTATAATCTTCAGGGTCGATAACCGCATTAATTATCACCGGTTCGTTCATGGAAAGAGCTGAATTCACTGATTTACGCAATCCATCTGAAGTTCTGGCTGTGAGAACCCTGATACCGAGAAAAACATCTGAACCAAACAGGTCATCCCGGTACAATATGGTTCCATAGGGTGATATATCCTTCCATGATTGCTTCAGCTTGATAAGATTAAGTTCACCATCTGAAAAAACAATCACAATGACCGGCAGGTTATATCTTCTTGCGGTCATCATTTCACCTGCAGTCATCAGGAATCCGCCATCGCCTGTTATGCAGACGACCGTCGATCCCGGGCAGTTAATGGCGGCGGCAATTGCAGCAGGTATTCCGAACCCCATTCCCGACCAGCCATTTGTAATGATGAATCTGCCTTTTTCACGTGTCTCCCAAAACTGGCCGAGAAGATGAAGATGTGATCCGACGTCAGCTGTTAATATAGAATCATCAGGCAGCTCTTCGCGCAGAATTTTAATTGCTGCGGCAGGGCCAAAGTGGCCGGTGAATCCATTGAATACGGAAAACATCTCATCGCGTATCCCCTTTATGACATTTCTTTGTGAAATGATGGCAGATGAGTTAAGGTTTTCCATCAGTCTGAACCATTCTCCAGTCTCTCCTGCGTACTGAAAAACAGATTTTCCTGCCGGCATGTCAACCTTCCGGGTATCAAAATGAATGAGAGGCACATCAGGCATCCATGTTTCATAGTTATATTCGACAGGATCATAACCTAATCCGATCACAAGGTCGCATTTCCCGTAAAGCTCTTCCAGGTAATCGCTCATAGCATGAAAGAGCACACCTGCAAATAAGGGATGATTGTCCGGGATGATCCCTTTCGCCATGGGAGTTATTACGACGGGAATGTCATATTTATCGAGGAACAACATCAGTTCCCGGCTGATGTTGAGTCTTTTTGAAGAAAGACCAACTGCCAGCAGCGGTTTGCGGGCTTGCCGGAGCAACTCAATTATTCTTTCTGTTTCATTGCGGGATTTTTCAATGCTCCTGCCAGGAATGCTCACCGGAAGCTCAGATGTTTCATATCCCTCAATTCCTGAGGGTAATCCGATATGAACGGGTCCGGGATACTCTTCCATACAGATACTTAAGGATTCTTCGAGTACCTCACTTGCATTTGAGGCACTTAGCCTGAAGGTTGCTTTTGTGACAGGACCTAAAAGCCTCTGATGATCAATGTTCATCTGGGTTGTTCTCCCGGCCATTTCATTACTCATTTCGCTTGTGAGCACAATCACTGGAGACCTGTCAAGAAGGGCACCGCCGACGCCTGTGGAAATATTTGTAGCTCCCGGGCCGAATGTTGCATGGCAAACACCGGGTATGCCTGTCAGTCTTGCAGTGACATCAGCCATTACACCCGCAGCAGCTTCGTGGGAAGTGAGAATAAATTCTACACCGGCATCCCTGAATGCCTCCATCCAGGGTATTGAAGGTCCCCCGGGAATGCCAAATACATGACGAACTCCTGCTTTAAAGAATTGATTTGCAACGTAATCAGCTACTTTCATTATTCTTTTCTCCTTCACCATAAAACTATGAAATTAAATAAGTTCTGGCAATGTTATTTATGCTTTATAATAAAGTTTACTAGTGCAGTTATTTTTTCAAATAACCCCCTTTCCCGTTTCCCCCAAGGGGAGGCTGGAGCGTCTGAAAATAGCCCTGTGGGCTATTTTAGCGAACGGGCCTGTTTGCCGCGATGGCCACCCTGCAGGCAGGCTCCTTCGCTAAACCAGCCCACCGGGCTGGTTCTTAACGCTCGGCCCTCCCCTGGGGGAAGGCTGGGTAGGGGGTAATATTTTTAAATAATTAGTACAATATTAAACTATGGGTAATTTACAGAGCATTGTTAAAAAGAGTGAAAAGTGCCATTTGTGACTGACTTTAATATGGTAGATAAATAATATTTTTTCTGATATTTGACGCCAAATCTGAAGGGTGGACAAAAGAGACGATACCATTTTCTGGGCAATTATTGCCTGTCTGTTATGGTCAACGGCTTATGCCGGCATAAAGATTGGTCTGCAATATGACACTCCTTTTCATTTTGCCGGGATACGGTTTATCATCTCGGGATTAATGATTTTACCATTTACTGTCAAGCCGGCGATCTATATTAAGATGATAAAAGAACACTGGAAAATCGTCTTTTGGGTTACGCTGCTTCAGACTCTCGTCAACTATTCTCTCTTTTACCATGGACTTAAAATTGTCCCCGGAGCGCTTGGGGCAGTGATTGTAGGTTCCCAGCCCCTTGTAACTGCAGTTGTTGCAGCCTTGATGAATGAAGGTGAACGTCTTACAAAGAGGAAGATAATAACAATTGTCCTTGGTCTTTCAGGAGTAATCCTGATAAGTGCCGGGAGGCAGGCCTTCAAAGTCGCCAGTACACTTGAGATACTTGGTGTATTGATGGTGCTTGGTGCAAATATTGCCACTGCCACGAGCAATGTCATGGTTTCGCTCAGAAGCAGGGGGATTAATCCATTCGTACTAAGCTCTGCTTCTCTTTTTATCGGAGGAATAATTCTTTATCTTTTCTCATTGCTGGTCGAATCAGGTCCGTCAGGGCCGAAGCCCGGTGAATACTGGATCGATCTTATATGGTTAAGCTTCATGTCGGCCTATGCCTTTTCCTTATGGTTTAAGCTTTTGCAGCGGCCGAATGTGAAAGTTTCAGAACTCAATCTGTGGAAATTCATTATCCCTGTCGTGGGCGCAATATTAAGCTGGATACTAGTTCCTGGAGAAAAGCCGGAATGGCTCACTATAACAGGTATGGTTATCATTACATCATCACTTATCGGATTCTTTAATAACGGTCGGAAACTTCAACTGGGTTGAGATGAAAAAAAGACTTACAGCACTCATTGCATATTCGCTTTTCTGGTTGATTTTCTTCATTGCAGTCAGGCTGATTTTTATTTTCACTCATTACCCGGAAGCATCACAGTTCGGAATAGGTGCTATGGCAGCAACATTCCCTCACGGCTTAAAGCTCGATATTTCGGCAATAGGTTATATCCTCCTTATGCCGGTTTTGTTTATGATTCCCGGCGTATATTTCAATGGGAGCTGGTATAGAGTGTTCATGAAATGGTACACTTATGTACTAATTATAATTTCGGCATGCATTGTTGTACCTGATACTCTTTTATACAAATACTGGGGTTTTCGGATGGATTATACGGTTCTGCTTTATCTGAAAACACCTAAAGAGGCGGCTGCATCTGTCACACTGCTGCAGATGTCGGCGGTCATTGCAGGGACACTGCTTTTGTCTGCTCTGTTTATCATACTGTATAAAAAGTATATTTACAGGTTATTCGGCGGGTTCAACAGGGTTAAGCTATGGTATCTGGCAATTCCGCTCTTTATGCTTCTCTGTGGATCACTAATTATACCGATAAGAGGAGGAACAGGTCTGGCTCCGATAAATGCAGGGACAGTTTATTTCAGCGAAGATCTCTTTGTTAACCATACGGCAGTAAACGTGGTATGGAATGCCGGCAGTTCAGTCATCAACAGGAAACCGACAAAAAACCCTTATGAATTTGGTGATCTGGAAACGGCTGATGAAATGGTAAGATCTCTTACAAAGGATACTGGTAAACCGGAGAAATTGTTGAATAATGATCGGCCGAATCTCCTGATTATTGTAATGGAAAGCTTCGGTAGTGCATTGATAGGACCCCTCGGAGGTGATTCGCTTACTTCGCCGAACCTGAACAGGTATATTAAGGAAGGCGTCGTATTTACTCATTTTTATTCTTCCGGCAACAGAACTGACAAAGCCATGCCTGCAATACTGGACGGTTATCCTGCACAACCCGCCAATTCAATAATGAAATCGCCGGAAAAGACCCAGTCGCTGCCTAGTTTAGTTAAAAAAATGAGCGGACTGGGATATAACAGCTCATTCTGGTACGGAGGCGAAATTAATTTTGCAAACTTCAATTCATTTGTGATCAACAATGACTTTACCAGGATAATTACAATGAAGGATTTTGATCCGAAATTTTATAATTCCAAGTGGGGAGTTCATGACCATATCCTTCTCGAAGCTTTGAGGGACTCAATGAAAAGCGTGCAGGCTCCCTTCCTTAAAGTTGTCCTTACACTTTCAAGCCATGAACCATTCGAGGTGCCCATGGAACCTGTTTTTAAAGGGAATAGCGAACTGACAAAATTTAAAAACTCCATATACTATACCGACAAATCACTCGGAGAATTTCTGGATTGGGCAAAAGGAACTGATTGGTGGAAAAATACGCTTGTTGTTCTTGTTGCTGATCATTGTCGCAGAAACTCAAATGAGGAACTTGTTTATTCGGAAGATATCTTTAAGATTCCAATGATCTGGCTGGGAGGCGCGCTTGCTGTAAATGGCATTCAGATAGCTAAAACCGGCGACCAGGTGGATATACCTATAACTCTGTTGCATCAGATGGGCCTCGACGGTAATTATCCTTTCAGCAAGGACCTGCTGTCGGATGGAACAAATTCATTTGCATTTTATACCTTCAATGAAGGGTTCGGATTCATTACCGACAGTTCAAAGTATATTTATGATCATAAACCCGGGAAAGCCGTTGTTGAAGAAGGCAAGGACCCTGAAATAGCTGGAAAACTTGGCAAGGCTTACCTGCAAGTACTTTATGATGATTTTCTGAAGAGATAAATCAATTAACCGCAGAGAGCGCAAAGTTTTACGCAAAGATCACTAAGGGCAATATTGTGTTATTTACCACTTATTCTTCTTGTGGGCTTTTTTATCCTTCTTGAATCCATCTGATCTTTTGCCATGGCCATAATCCTTCTTCCTGTCTGATTTCCTTTCAGGCCGTCTGTCGGACCATTTTGCCTTTCTTTTGTCTGATCCTCTTTCGGATTCGTCTTTTTCTTTTCTTTCCTGTGCAATTTCGACTGCCACGCGGCGGTCGTTGAACTTTGCATTATTCAATGCACCGATTATTTCATCGGTATATTGCTCTTCAACTTCAAAGAAGGAAAAAGTCTTCATCAGGTCAATCTGGCCGATGGGCACTTTCCTTCCTTTTGTATTTTTGTTGACCAGTTCAATCAGCTGTTCCGGATAGAAACCATCAGTTTTTCCAAGATTGATAAAAAGACGCTTGTATTTTGCATCAGGCGATCCCTTTGGACCTCTCTTGCCTTTGCTCCAGTTCTCTTCACGGCCACCTTCCGGTGAAACAAGGTCATCACCGCCATACCTGTAATCATCCAGAAACTTATCAAATTGAAGAGATACGACCCTCCTCAGAAGCTCTTCCCTGTCAAGCTGGAATAGTTTTTCTTCAATCTCGGGAAGAAATTTATCGATCTCCTGGTGTTCAGTAACAACTGTTTCGAGCTTCTTTACCCAGTGAAGTAGTTGTCTGCTGCAGATCTCGCTGCCTGTTGGTATTGACAGAGATTTAAAAGATTTCTTCACTTGTTTCTCCAGCTGGCGAATGACGCTTCTTTCCCTTGGAGTGATCAGGGAAACTGATATTCCTTTTTTCCCTGCTCTGCCTGTCCTTCCGCTTCTGTGCGTATATACTTCCAAATCGTCTGGCAGAGAATAGTTAATTACATGAGTCAGATCATCCACATCGAGTCCGCGGGCAGCAACATCTGTTGCCACAAGAAGCTGGAGATTCCTTACCCTGAATTTCTGCATAACCGTATCGCGCTGAGCCTGAGAAAGATCGCCATGCAGTGCATCAGCGCTATATCCATCTTCAATCAGCATGGATGCAACCTCCTGGGTTTCTCTCCGCGTACGGCAGAAGGTTATCCCGTAAATGTCTGGTTCCGAATCTGCAAGCCTTTTCAAAGCCTTGTATTTATCTTTGGAATGGACCAGGTAATACTGATGACTGACATTTTCCGCAGTAGCATTTTTAGTCCCGATCGTTATCTCCACCGGATCAGTCATATATTTCCGTGCAATTGAAGCGATCTCATTTGACATAGTTGCCGAGAAGAGAAGGGTTCTTCTTCCTGCCGGTACCTCATCAAGGATCTCGTTTATGCTGTCGAGAAATCCCATATTCAGCATTTCGTCTGCCTCATCCAGAATTACTGTGGTTACTGATGACAATTTAGCGGCGCGCCGACCGATCAGGTCTATAAGCCTGCCAGGAGTGGCAACAATTATATGGACGCCTTTCCTCAGGGCGCTGATCTGGTTATCTATGCTGGCACCGCCATATACTGCAAGGATCTTCAGTTTACCGGTAAATCTTGAGTAATCAGCAAGGTCGCTGGTGATCTGCATGCATAATTCTCTTGTAGGGCAGAGGATCAATGCCTGTGTCTCATTCGTTTCAGTATCTGTAGCCTGGACAAGCGGAAGTCCGAATGCTGCTGTTTTTCCGGTTCCGGTCTGAGCAAGCGCTATTATATCACAATCATCTCCAAGCATCAGCGGAATGACATTTTCCTGAACAGGCATCGGCTGCTCAAAACCGAGCGCACTTATAGCTTTCAGGATACCGGGAGTAAATCCCAACTCTTCAAAATTCTTCATAATAAAAGTTTAGTGTGAGGTTCCGGGAGCGATGAAAATTAGTTCCGGCTGAATGAGCTCAATATATGAGTTGGCATAATACCAGGTATACGCTGCGTGGAAATCACTTCATTAATAATGGCGCAAATGTAATCAATTAATTATTAAATTTGTAGATATGGATCCCCGCCCGATAAAAATATATACTCACGGAGATGTTCCGCGACTGCGATATATCGCCGGGATAATTCTGAGCGATATACTAGGGCTCTCGTGGGAGATCGTCACCGACAGGCGGAAGCTCGGGAAACATGCAGTAATAAATTATTCTGCGGAAGCCATATCGGGAGCATTCAAAATTTCACCATGCAATATGCTTTTTGAAACTGGCGTCAGATCCCAGGAAATTGTAATGGGCGAATGGAAAGGGTTACCGGTATTTTTCCAGGAACCACCCGCGGCTGATATACCATTCGATATTTTTGCTGCATCATTTTACATGGTAAGCCGATACGAGGAATATCTTGAATTTCAGCCTGATGAACATGGAAGATTCAAAGCTTCCTCCTCACTTGCCTTCAGGAACAACTTCCTTACAATTCCGGTTGTCGACCTGTGGGCCAGGGAGTTTGCAAAAGCTTTGCTGAAGAGTTACCCGACGATTGCTTTCAGGAGAAACGAATTCAGCGCTCTCCTTACAATCGATTCAGACCAACCTTTTGCATATCTTGGCAAGAGCCTGCTGAAAAGCTTTGGAGGACTGATCCGTGACTTTACAGCCGGGGATGGTCATGCCGATGATCGCTTTAAAGTGGTTACCCATGAGAAAAAAGATCCCTTTGAGGTTTATGATTATATCTCAGAATCAATAGAAAAACAGAAGGCAGAGGTCATATTCTTCTTCCCGACAGGAGATCATTCAAAATATGATATAAACCCGTCATGGAAGAATGAAGAATACAGATTACTGGTAAACAGGATCTTAAAGAAGTTCAGAACAGGTTTGCACCCATCATACCAGTCGCACGGCAGCTATAATCTGCTTGAACGGGAACTGGCGCGTTTAAAAAGTATTACTGGGAAAGAAATTAACTCTTCCCGGTTTCATTACATCAGATTATCCTTTCCTTCCTCGTACAGGCACCTTATAAACGCTGGCATCCTTGAAGATTATTCAATGGGCTTTCCTGATGAGCCTGGTTTCAGGGCCGGAATTGCAAGGTCCTTTTGCTTTTATGATGTGACTGAAGACCGGCAGACGGACCTGAAGATAGTGCCATTTCAGGTTATGGATGCAACTCTTTACAAGTACAAAAACCTTGACGCTGTAGCTTCGAAAGGAGTAATAACCAGTCTGATAGATCAGACCAGAATTGCAGGCGGTCAGTTTGTGAGTTTATGGCACAACACCTCTCTTCTCGAGACACCAGAATGGAAGGGGTGGAGGGAGCTTTTTGAATCAATGTTACAGATGCAGCAGTCATGATAAACTACCTTAGGCATAATGAAATAGACCGTGAACAGTGGGACGATTGCATTAAGTATTCACCCAGGGTGAAGCCATATGGCTTTTCCTGGTATCTCGACATAATGGCGCCGGGGTGGGATGCTCTCACCGACGACGAATACGATGCCGTATTTCCGATACCAGGATTTAAAAAGTACGGGATTCAATATATAGCAACGCCTGTTTTCCTACAGCAGCTCGGGGCATTTTCACCGGATACTCCCCTTCAGAGAGCATTAAACGAGTTCTTCGATTATATGCCTGATTTCTACAGGCTTATTGACTTGTGTGTGGGGCAGAGGATAGACAATGACCGTTATAAGGTAACATTAAAAGCCAATTATGAACTTGACCTGTCGAAGCCTTATGAGAAACTATGGAGCGGCTTTTCAAAACATTGCATGAGGAATATCGAAAAGGCATCCAGGAAGAAGCCTGAACTTACCGGGGAAATCACTCCAGATGAACTTATAGATTTATTTATCAGCAATAAAGGATTGGAAGTGAAGGGTATAAAGGCCCGTGATTATCAGAGGCTAAACAGCCTGATGAATTTCTGCCTTAAGAACAGAAAAGGAAGGATAATAGGAGTCAGGTCGTTGAAAAAGAAACTCATTTACGGGATTTTCCTTGTCGAGATAAAGGGAAACAAGACGATGCTTTTCGTAGTCAATACACAAGCCAGCCGTGAAAAGAGTATCGGATATTATGTAGTCAATGAAATAATAAAGGAATCGGCAGCTACGAAAACAATTCTTGATTTCGCGGGATCGTCTATTCCATCTATAGCCTCCTTTATGGAATCATTCGGAAGTACGAATGTGCCTTTCTACAGGGTTTATCGAAACCGGCTGCCATGGCCGGTGAGTATGTTCAAGTAGGGTTACCGGCAACCGGTGACCGGTAACCGGTTGCCGCAACTATAGCCTTTCTAATTCGATTTCCTCATCATTCTTCACCTCGATTAGCTTACTGTCGTCGCACCTGACTGTCCGGGCAGGGAATCTTTTAAGAATCGTATAATTATGAGTGGCAACAATTACTGCTCTTCCGGTTGAACTTATATCCTTAAGAAGCTTAATGATCCCCTCAGATGTCTCCGGATCAAGGTTCCCGGTAGGCTCATCGGCAAGAATAATGTCAGGGTCATTAAGAAGTGCTCTTCCAATAACTACTCGCTGCTGTTCGCCTCCCGAAAGCTGGTGAGGCATCTTGTATCCCTTCAGTCCAAGTCCGACTTTTTCAAGAACTTCAGCTATGCGGGCATCGATTTCGCCCTTGTTCTTCCAGCCGGTCGCTTTCAGAACAAACTCCAGGTTCGCATGCACTGATCTGTCGATCAGAAGTTGAAAATCCTGGAACACTATTCCAAGTTTGCGCCGGAGCATCGGTATATCTTTCTTTTTAAGCTTTGAAAGATTGAAACCGGCAACTATTCCTGTACCATCTTTCAGCGGTAATTGAGCATTAAGTGTCTTTATTACACTTGTTTTTCCGCTACCGACTTTCCCGACAAGATAAAGGAATTCTCCCTTCCCAACGCTAAGGCTGACGTTGGAGAGAACAAGATGATCCTGCTGCCAGATGTGGCATTCTTTAAGCTCTATAATCACGTCAAGGGGAAGTGTTTCAGACATTTCTGTGGTATTTAATGTGCAAAATAAAGAAAGAATTGATAATTAACCCGCCGATGTTGATAAAATCAGTAATAAAGGCCGATGGCAGGCGTTTAATAATTGTATTTTTGCTGATGGTTTAAAGTATTGGAATATAACATATATGGCTTACAGTTAAACTGTTATAGACCTGAGCCAATCTTAGGTAAAAAAATTGTTTAATCTGAAAAGAGCCAAAATAAATAAGTTATGAACAGAAAAAGATTCATTTTAATTTCAGCTTTACTGTTTGTTTTTATTATCCGGGCAGGGTCGCAGGTGCCATTTAGTAAAAGCTCTAATTTTACCCGGGCCATGGAACTGTTCAGCAAGGAAAAGTACCCTTCTGCCATCAGGCTTTTTGATTCGTATATAAGGAATAATGACGGGACAAGCGTTCTGACAGTTGCTGACGCTGAATATTACAGGTCGCTGGCAGCTCTGAACCTGTTCAACCCTGATGCCGAATACAGGATGGTTACATTTGTCAGGACACATCCTGAGAGCCCGCGCATTAATGAGGCAAATCTGGCTCTTGGTGATTATTTCTACCAGAATAAGAACTACAGAAAGGCTGTCACATACTATGAACTTGTCAACCGGCAGGAGCTTACATCCGCAAAGCTGCCGGAATACTTTTTCAGGCTTGGATACTCACTTTATATCCGCGGAGATAAGCCCAGGGCACTCCTGATGTTTTCTGAAATAAAGGATATAGATACAGAATATACACCGCCGGCTCTATATTATTTTTCGCAGATAGCATATGAAGAGCAGATGTACCAGACTGCAATAGAGGGATTTAACAGGCTGAAAAACGATGAGACATTCGGAAGCATCGTTCCTTTCTATATTGTCCAGATACTATATCTGCAGAAGGATTATGACCAGATACTTCAGATTGCTCCGGATCTTCTGAAATCAGCCCCAAAGGAGAGAACTGTTGAGCTTTACCGTTTCATCGGTGATGCTTATTACAACAAGGGGAATTATGCTGAGGCTCTTCCTTATCTTGAAAAATTTGCATCAGGAACGAAAATCAGCGGCAGGGAAGATAAATATGAGCTTGGTTACTGCTATTATAAAACCGATAATATCGATAAGGCAATAACTTTTTTCCGCGAAATAGGAGCGAAGGAGGATCTTCTGAGTCAGAATATCTGGTACCTTCTCGGTTCCAGTTATCTTCAGAAAGGTGACAAGAAGCGTGCGCAGCTGGGATTCTCGGAAGCATCAAAGCTGAATTTCGACAAAAAAATAAAAGAGGATGCTCTCTTCAACTATGCTATGCTTACTTATGAAACCTCTTATTCGCCTTTCGGAGAGGTAATTGCAGCTTTCCAGAATTATATTGATCAATACCCTGGTTCGGACAGGATAAGTGAGGCTTACAGCTACCTGGTTTCAACTTTTCTGCAGGTTAAAAACTATAAGTCTGCCCTGGCATCGCTCGATAAGATAAGGAACAAGGACAGCAAGCTTGAGGAAGCTTATCAGAAAGTTGCATTTTTCAGAGGACTGGAGCTTTTCAAGAACCTGGAACTTGAGCCGGCAACCGATATGTTTGACAAATCCCTTAAATACGGAAGCTATAATACCGGGCTTCGGGCAAGAGCTGTCTACTGGAAAAGCGAGGCACTCTACCGGCTGGGCCGCTATGAGGATGCAAAAGCAGGCTATACTGAATTTATGGGGATTCCCGGCTCATCTAAGCTGAGCGAATATTCGCTTGTAAGGTATAACCTGGGGTACACTTTCTTCAACCTGAAGGATTACACTAACGCCCTTACGCATCTGAAAACCTTTGAAGGCGACGTTGCGAACATCAAGACTGAGGTGATGGTTGATGCGAGAGACAGGATTGCCGATTGCTATTACATCACTACTAATTATAATGAGGCAATAGCCTATTATGACAAGGTTATAGATTATGGAAAGATAGACGCAGATTATGCGATGTACCAGAAAGGATTCTCCCTCGGCCTGATGAACAATCAGAAGGGGAAAGCAGATATCCTTTCGTCTCTTATGCTGAGGTATCCTTCATCGTCCTACCTGCCTGATGCTTATTTCGAGAGGGGAAGGGCATACCTCGTCCAGGAAGATTATAAAAAAGGTGAAGCAGATTTCAATACTGTCATCTCTTCTTACCCCTCAAGCCCGTTTGTCCCGAGAGCAATATTGCAGCTGGGATTGCTCTATAATAACATCGGTGAGAATGAAAAAGCGGTTTCACAGTACAAGAAGGTCATTGAAAACTATAAGTCTACACCCGAGGCCAGGTATGCCCTGACCGGACTAAAGAATGCATATGTCGACCTTAATGATGTTGATGCTTATTTTGCCTTTGTGAAGACACTCGAAGGATATGGTGATGTGAACATGACAGAGAAAGACTCCTTGCTGTATAATTCAGGAGAAAATCTCTATATGTCAGGCAAATACGACAAGGCGACAGAAGTATTCAGGAATTATATCGGTCAGTTTCCAAACGGCAGCTTCCTGCAGAATGCTCAGTTCTATCTGGCTGAATGCCTCATGAAGGCAGGAAACAGTGAAGAGGCCCTTAAAATGTACTCGTCGGTTGCGGGAGCTCCCAATAACCAGTTTACTGAGCAATCACTGATTGCTGCAGCGACAATTTTCTTTAATAAGGAAGATTATAATTCTTCCCTCGATTATTATAGCCGGCTTGAGAAGGCTGCTGTTAATAATGAAAATAAAATAATATCTCTTAAGGGCCAGCTAAGGTCGGCTTACCAGCTTGGCGATGCCCGGAAAACTATAGATGCTGCCGATAAAGTGATAAGCAGTTCCGGTATTCCTGAGGAATTTTCAAGGGAGGCTATCTACATGAGGGCTAAAGCAAATTATAGCCTGAATAACTTCGATGAAGCACTTATAGATTTCCGCAAGGTGTCAGGTGAAGTGACCAGCGCGGAAGGAGCAGAGTCGAAGTATATGGTTGCCGACCTGCTGTACAGGAAGAATCAGTATGACGATTCAGAAAAGATAATCACAGAATTCATCGACCAGAACTCACCTCATCAATACTGGATGGCAAGAATGTTCCTGCTTCTTTCCGACATCAGCCTAAAGAAAGGCGATAAGCTGCAGGCAAAAGCCACGCTTGAAAGCCTCCGCGACAATTATTCAGCGGATAACGACGGGATACTTGATGAAGTGAAGGCAAAGCTCGATTCACTGAACCAGGGAAACTGAATTCCGGATAACTGAAGTATTTAGAACGTTATAGAGAAATTAAGTTAAATAAGGAAATTACACTTTAAAGATGAAACGAACCTTAATCATAAATATCCTTTTTCTCCTGTTTCTTCTTCCGGCGGCAGCCCAGACAAACCAGCAGGGACTCAAACGGGAGGTTACCCTTTATAACCCGTACAAACCGTCTCTCACTGATATAAGGAAGAGAAGCTTCCTGCCCGATATTATGGATACTTCAAAGGTGAGACCCGACTTCAAGTACAATATTGAGACTGTGCCTTATTCACCTGAATATACTATCAGCCCCATAAAAGCAGCATCGCTTATACCTGACCCTCTTGCCAAGCTTTATAAAAGTTACCTGAAGCTTGGTTTTGGTAATTATATAACTCCTCTTGCAGAATTGAGTATTACAAATGAAAGATCAAAAAAAGGTGCAATCGGGATTATTGCGAGACATTATTCGACAAATGGGAAGCTGAAACTGGATAATGATAAGCGGGTATTTGCCGGGTACATGGATAATGATGTATCGCTTTTCGGGAAGAGATTTCTCAAGGGAAATTATCTCGAAGGCTCGGTGGATTTCATGCAGAAGGTAAGATATGCATATGGTTATGATACCAGCATTGCAGGTTATGATCCCACAAACAAGGAGATAAGGTTTCCCTACCAGGATGCAGGAGCCCGGGTTTCATTCGGATCACTGACACTCGACTCGGCCTCTTTCTCTTATAATTTCGGCCTCAGCTATGATCTGTTTTTTACATCAGGTAACCGTTACCAGCATAATGTAGGCCTTACCGGTACTATGGCTACAATGTACAAGGGATTTTATGCCGGTGCAGACCTTGAATTCCAATATTATAAGCCTTCAACAATAATATATTCTGAAGGAAAATATATTGCTTCAATCAGCCCATTCCTTAAGAAGAGCACACAACAGTGGAGTTTCAAGGCCGGTGTGCAGCTATTACTAGACAGGAATATGACTTCAGCAGTGTTCCATTTATATCCCGATGCAAGGTTCAGCTTCGCCATTGTTCCTTCGTATGTTAGCTTCTTTGCCGGACTTAACGGCAGGCTGGAAAGAAACGATCCGAAACATATCATCGATATTAATCCATACCTGGTTTCCGATACTCTCTTCAAACTTGTTAATACCAGCAATGCCCTGGCAGTTTCGGCCGGGCTGAAAGGAAATACCGGGATTGGCGGCAATTATCTTATATCTGCTTCTTACTCCATTGTCAATGATATGCTCTTCTATACGAGTGCCGTTTATCCGCTCAATGTTCCGACAGCGCTGATGGGTAACACATTCATTCCGCTGACTGACGATGGAGAGATTTTTACGCTGCATGGCGAAATCAACGGCCTTATTAACGATAAAATTTCCTACTCGGGGAAAGCGAATTTGTATAAATATACCCTTTCCCATTATGGTCAGCCATGGAATATGCCACTTTGGGATATTAAGGCAGGTGTAGTATACAATCTGCGCGATAAAATTATTGGGAATGCCGATCTGACTATAGTCGGAAAGCGGCCGCTTGCAGCTACTTCATCAGGAATTTTTGAACCGAATATCCCTCTTGCTGATTCCCCCGCGCATGTGAACCTTAATCTCGGGGCAGAATACAGATATACCAAAATTCTTTCCTTCTGGGTTAAACTGAATAATATCTCTTATAACCGATATTATGAATGGGCTTGGTATCCTTCGCAGCGGTTCCTGTTTATGGCAGGGTTTACATATAGCTTGTAGAAAGCCCCCCGTCCCCCCTAGAGGGGGGCTAAATCGGTCGATATATTCAATTTGGTTCAGCGAATCAGGCCCCCTTCAGGGGGCAGTCCCGCTTTAGCGGGACAGGGGTTATCCTAACGGTCGAGCACTGTTAATAATTATGCATAATATTTATCATTTTTTTACCCAAAAATCGTTTTAAATTAGTATATTTGAACTGGTAATTAATATTCATGTTATCAATTATTTATAACGGATAAAGAGAGATTGATTCTGACAGTTGGCGGTTATAAAAAATATATTCCGGTTCACTTCCCTGAAAGTCGTTTGTATTGTCAGCTTATATTGAGAAAAAATACTTCTCTTTACCGGTATATTAAGAGTATTTAACTAAAGAAAAAAGGGTTTAAAATTTTTATTAAAATGGCAGAAAAGAAAAAAAAGTTGCAGGATAGCAGTGATTACTCTGCTGAGAGCATCCATGTGCTGGAAGGTCTCGAAGCTGTACGGAAAAGACCTGCAATGTATATCGGAGATATTGGAGTAAGAGGTCTGCATCATCTTGTATATGAAGTTATTGATAACTCTATAGATGAGGCATTGGCAGGATATTGCTTTAAAATTGAAGTTGTAATTCATGAAAATAACACTATAACTGTAACTGATGACGGAAGAGGCATTCCTACAGGGATAATGGAAAAAGAACAAAAATCGGCCCTTGAAGTTGTGATGACCGTATTGCATGCCGGAGGTAAATTTGATAAAGATTCTTATAAAGTTTCGGGCGGACTTCATGGTGTTGGCGTATCGGTCGTTAATGCACTCTCTTCGCATCTTACGGCAACTGTAATGAGGGAAGGCAAAACCTTCAGACAGCAATATGAAAAAGGGAAACCTGTTACTGAAGTTGAGGTGATTGGCGATTCAGATAAATCGGGAACAATAATATTCTTTGAACCTGACAATACTATATTCCAGGCCACTGAATTCAACTTTGAGATACTTGCTGCACGTCTGCGCGAGCTGGCATTCCTGAATAAAGGAATACTATTGACTATTAAAGATATGCGTGAACTCGTCGAGAATGGTAACGGCGGCAAACCACGGTATGAGGAGTTCCGTTCTGAACTGGGACTTAAGGAATTCGTTGAGTACCTCGATTCGAACAGGGAAAGGATCATTGAAAAGCCGATTCATATTACATTTGACAAGACTGAGATACCTGTAGAGATTGCCCTGCAGTACAATAACTCTTTTTCAGAAAATGTCCATTCGTATGTCAATAATATCAATACCATTGAAGGAGGAACGCACCTGGCAGGATTCAAAAGAGGTTTGACAAGAACATTAAAGAAATATGCTGAAGACTCTGGTGCTACAACCAAGCTGAAATTTGATATCAATGGAGATGATTTTCGTGAAGGTCTTACCGCTATAATCTCAGTAAAAGTACAGGAGCCCCAGTTTGAAGGCCAGACCAAAACAAAGCTCGGCAATAACGAAGTCATGGGAGCTGTCGACCAGGCAGTAAGCACTATGCTGACAAATTACCTCGAGGAGAATCCAAAAGACGCCAGGGTAATCGTTCAGAAAGTAATTCTTGCCGCCACAGCACGTCATGCTGCACGTAAGGCCCGTGAGCTTGTCCAGCGTAAAAATGAATTTTCCGGTTCCGGACTTCCCGGCAAACTAGCCGATTGCGCCGACAGAGATCCTTCAAAATGCGAAATCTACCTCGTCGAGGGTGATTCTGCAGGCGGGACAGCCAAGCAGGGACGCGACAGGAAGTTCCAGGCTATATTGCCTCTTCGCGGAAAAATACTGAACGTTGAAAAGGCAATGCAGCACAGGATATATGAAAGTGAAGAGATAAAGAACATATTTACCGCACTGGGCGTAAGCATCGGTACTGATGAAGACAGCAAAGCGCTCAACACTTCCGGTTTAAGGTATCATAAAATAATAATTATGACCGATGCCGATGTGGACGGATCTCATATTGACACTCTTATTATGACTTTCTTTTTCAGATATATGCAGGATCTCATAAGAGGAGGAAATTTGTTTATCGCAATGCCTCCTCTGTATCTTGTAAAGAAAGGTAAGACTGAACGGTACTGCTGGAACGAAGAGGAACGTGATGCTGCCGTAAAAGAAATGGGTCAGGGCAAAGAATCTTCAGTAGCTATACAAAGGTATAAAGGTCTTGGTGAGATGAACGCTGAACAGCTGTGGTCAACTACCATGAATCCGGAAACAAGAACATTGCGGCAGATTAATATCGACAGTGCCGCCGAAGCTGATCGTATTTTCTCAATGCTCATGGGAGATGAAGTACCGCCTCGCAGGGAGTTCATAGAGGCTCATGCAAAGTACGCCAGGATCGACGTTTAATCAAGCCGGGGGTAAGATAATTTAAGCTCCGAAAAACTTTCTACGGTTCTCAACTGCATTGCTCTGGCACACTTCACTGCAGCAGAAACACCTTATGCATTTACTGTCGGTAAGAACAACATAGTTATCCTTTTTTGGATGCATGGTAATAGCATTGGCAGGACATATTTTGATGCAATCCAGGCATCCTATACAGTTTTTGTGAATAAAAACAGGCCGTCGCTCAAGCTTCTTCAGAAAATGCATCCTGTTTTTAAGGAACCTGACCACTATATTTTCGCTTCCGTCAAGAGGTATCTTTTTAAAATCATTCCTTATTAATGATCCCAGCTCCGGTCCGTCTAAAATTAAATCCCCGGCACTCTTCATCCATAATCCTCTGCTGAGGGCGACAGCGTTTGTGGGAATGTCGTTTGGGTTATAACCGGCTATTTTGCTGGCAACGATATCGAGAGCGAGAGGGTTGGATGATCCCAGCAGAAGTCCAATCTTTATCGGGACCCCTTGTCCAGGTCCGGGACCCTCCATACCCAGAATCCCATCCATGATGAAAAAATGTGGCATTATTGCCTCATTAAGATCGACTAGAAATTCTGAAAAAGAGATCCTGTCGCGATGCAAAGCATGCTGCTTTGCTTTTGTGAAACCAGGCACCAGACCGAGGGTATTTTTTATTGCACCAGTGAAATATACAAGTCCATGATTTTTAAATTTCGGAAGCGAGACAATAATATCGACTTCTTTTATTACCGAGGCGATCTTTATCTTTCCTTTTCTCAGGTTTATTTCTGCGGGGTCTTTTGCAAAATTGATCCATTCGGCTCCGGTTTTCTGACATACCTGGAAGATACCGGATTTTTCGCCCGTATATCCCCTCGAATAAGCACCCGGAGAATCGCCTACAAGGACAATAGCGCCCTTCGATTGGAGTAACTTGATGACAGCCTCTACGACAACCGGGTGGGTACAGATTGCTTTTAACGGATCACTATCAATAAGAATATTAGGTTTTACCAGAACTCTTTTTCCTGAAACATCAGGACCTTCACATTTCTGCCAGATATCTGATAACTGGTTGTAGACATCCTTAAGGTCATATTCTGCACATTTTCTGATTGTAACTTTATTATTCATAGACTGATTTTTTCTTTGTAATCCTTTGTGTTGTCTTTTGTGACCTTCGTGGTTAACTTTATTTTAAACCACAAAGGACACGAAGGGTGTCACCCTTCTGCTCATGACTGCTTACCCTTATTTTGTTCGAGAGTGGAGAGGAGTCCGCATGCTGCCTTTATATCCTCGCCCCTTGATGCCCTTAAAGTTGTGAGAATACCCCTGGCATTAAGAGCCTCCTTGAATTCAATGGCCTCTTTCATGCCCGGGCTCATGAATTCAGATCCGGGGATATGGTGAAACCGGATGATGTTTATCCTGCATTTGATTCCGTCCAGTATCCTTGCAAGCTCTTTAATGTGCTTTGGAGTGTCGTTTATCCCCTTGAATAGTATATATTCAAAGGAGACTCTCCTCTGGCTGGAGAAATCAAAATTTCTGATGATATCCAGCACATCCTTAACCGAATTTGTCCTCTGGATAGGCATAAGCTTTCTTCTTTCATCGTCGAAAGGAGAGTGAAGACTTACAGCAAGATGGCACCTGCTCTTTTCAAGAAATTCGCTTATGCTGCTTTTCAGGCCGACCGTACTGACGGTAATCCTTGTCGGACTCCATCCGTAGCCCCAGTCGCTTGTAAGTATCTGAAGGCATTTCAGCAATTCATTTATGTTGTCAAGAGGCTCTCCCATTCCCATGAAAACCATATTTGTAAGCTTCTGAAACTCCGGAAGGCTCCTGAACTGGTTAAGTATTTCATTAGATGAAAGGTCTCCCTGGAAGCCCTGCTTGCCGGTCATACAAAAGATGCAGCCCATCTTGCAGCCAGCCTGCGAAGAAATACAGATTGTAGCCCGCTCTTCATCAGGGATGTATGCAGTTTCGATATATTTATCGTTCAGGACTTTATAAAGATATTTTTTTGTCCCGTCGGAGCTTTCAGCTGAACTGACAGGCGCAGAAAGACCTACCTCATAATCCTTTGAAAGTATTTCCCTCATCTTTTTTGAAAGATTGGTCATCTCTTCGATTGAAGAGATCTCTTTCTTATAGAGCCAGTCGGCAATCTGCCTGGCAGCAAAGCCTGGCATCCCCAGCCGTTTTGTGACAGGGATCAGTTCGTTGAGAGTTTTACCGTATAATTTTTCCTTCTGCATTTGCATCCCCCTTCACTATACACAATGACTGCTGGTAAAGGAAGTAATTTTACTGTTGATTATCTTTTTTTACCACAGAGTTACACGGAGTTTTCACTGAGTATCACGGAGTCTTATCTTGTTTCAGGGACGAAACACTCCGTGCTCTTTCTCCGTGCAACTCTTTGTTACTCTGTGGTTAAACTTCAATTTCTCCCTCAAACACAAATGTTGCGGGACCTGTCAGCCAGATATTGGTCACTTTCCCATCTTTCACTGCGAATTCAACCTTAAGGTTTCCGCCTCTTGCCTTTACATTAACCGGTGCGCTGACAAAACGTCCGCTTAGTACTGAAGCAATGGCAGATGCAGTTATACCTGTTCCGCATGCGAGAGTTTCATCTTCCACACCCCTTTCAAACGTCCTGAGGTATAGTGTATCATTGATTATCTCGGCAAAATTCACATTTGTTCCGCCCGGAGCAAATTCAGGAGCCCATCTGAGTTTCTTACCTTTGTTGAAAACATCCATTTTATCAACACCTTCAGTGAATACTACATAATGAGGTGAACCGGTATTTAGAAAATAGCTGCCGTCAATGATTTTGTAGTCGTTGACATCAGCCATCTGGAGTCGGACAATATCATTTTCGACAGAGGCTTCATGGATCCCGTCAAATGCAAGAAACTTTTGTTTGTTGCCTGCGATACCCGATTTCCTGGAAAAATGAGCGACGCAGCGTCCTCCGTTTCCGCACATGGATCCGAGCTTGCCGTCGGAATTAAAATATTTCATTTCAAAATCGCCATTGCTTACATCCGATACAAGGATTAATCCGTCAGCGCCAATGCCAAAACGGCGGTCGCACAATTTGTTAATAAGATTTACATCGCCGGGATTAATAATACCCTTTCGATTGTCTATGATAATGAAATCATTACCAGCACCCTGGTACTTGTTAAAAGTAACATTCATCAGTGTTAAATTGTTGTTAAATCATTGCAAACTATTGAAGATCATTTAAAAAATGCATGATCTTTGTAAAACAAATTTGCTGTAAAACGGTTGTAAAGATATGAATCTTTTAAAGAGGAATAAAAGTTGAATCAACCAGGGTAAAAAATTGGTTTTAAAATTTAATTCATAAACTATGAAAGGCAAGTATTTATTTGGTGCATTATTAATGGCAGTTCTGGGTGGCGCCATTGCATTATTCGCTTATACAAAAATTAACGGCAAACCATCAACAATGGTTGCCAGGGACAGCTCAGTGATAGATTCTCCAGTTGCAAAACCGTTGCTGACCTCTTTTGAAATGGCGGAGGGGCAGGTCGATTTTACGTATGCAGCTGAGCAGACGGTTCATGCTGTTGTTCATGTTCATGTTGTTGCAAAAGTAGACCAGCCTGATAATCCAATCATGCAGTTCTTTTATGGTGACAATTATAAAAGCAGTCCCAGGGAAGTCTCGGGATACGGTTCAGGAGTGATAATCTCACCTGATGGTTATATTATTACCAATAACCACGTAATAGAAGATGCTGATAATATTGAGGTGAAGCTAAATGATAACAGGGTATTCAAGGCCGAAGTCGTAGGGCGTGACCCAAGTACGGATATCGCCCTTTTGAAGATCAAAGCCGATAATCTTTCTTTCCTGAAATATGGTGACTCTGAGAAGTTAAAAGTTGGAGAATGGGTTCTTGCTGTAGGCAACCCCTTTAACCTTTCCTCGACGGTAACCGCAGGTATCGTAAGTGCCAAGGGAAGAGGTCTGCAGCTTATCAATAGCAGTTACAGCATCGAGTCATATATCCAGACCGATGCTGCCCTTAATCCCGGCAATAGCGGAGGTGCGCTTGTCGACACAAGAGGTCTTCTTGTCGGGATAACATCAGCAATCTACTCTCCAAGCGGTGCATATGCGGGTTACTCATTTGCAGTGCCGGTAAGCATAGTAGGCAAGGTCGTTGATGACATCAGGAAGTACGGTGCCGTGCAAAGAGCACTCATCGGGATACAGATGAATGAAGTTACCCCAGAGGAGGCTGAAAAACAGAATCTGATTGCAGTAAAAGGTGTTATAATCGAAAAGATAGTTGATGGTGGTGCAGCTGAACAGGCTGACCTTAAAGAAAAAGATATCATTACAAAAATGGATGGAATTTCAATCGATTCTCCTTCTGAAATGCAGGAACAGGTAGGAAAGCATCGTCCGGGCGACAAAGTGATGGTGACCTATTTCAGGAACGGAAAGGAGAATACAGTTCCCGTAACTTTGAAAAATGTTTCCGGCAATACAAGCGTTGTTACAAAAGGAATGGGAGTTGATGAGATTTTCGGTGCCCGCTTTGAAGCATTGGGCAACTATGACAAACGTATATTTAATATCGATTATGGAGTCAGAATAACAGATCTCGGTGACGGTAAGTTTAAGGATATGGGTCTTAAGAAGGGAACGATATTGCTGAGCATCAATGGGAAGAAAATTAAAAGTCCAGATGATGTTCGCCAGGCGACTAATAATGAAAACAATCTGAAAACAATCGAAGGTTACCAGCCGGACGGGACACACTTTAACTTTAAGTGGGGAGATTAATAATCTTAAATATAATATGCTGTAATACAGGGGGTTATTTAAATACCCTCTTTTTACGCAACAATACCAATTATATTTTGTTATTAGTTATATTAGAATTATCTTTGCGAAAATTTTTTATAGGCGGATGAGACAGCTAAAGATTACCAAATCCATAACAAACAGGGAGAGTGCTTCACTCGACAAATATTTGCAGGAGATTGGTAAAGAAGAGTTGATATCGGTTGAAGAAGAAGTTGAACTGGCTCAGAGGATAAAGAAGGGAGACAGGACTGCTCTTGAGAAGCTAACCAAAGCAAATTTACGTTTTGTTGTATCTGTTGCCAAGCAGTATCAGAACCAGGGATTAAGCCTGCCGGACCTGATTAATGAAGGCAACCTTGGGCTTATTAAAGCTGCCGAGAAATTTGATGAGACCAGGGGATTTAAATTCATCTCCTATGCAGTATGGTGGATCAGGCAGTCAATTCTCCAGGCTCTTGCAGAGCAATCCAGAATAGTAAGGCTGCCCCTCAACCAGGTTGGTTCACTTAATAAGATTAATAAGGCTTTTTCAAAGTTCGAGCAGGAGTACGAAAGAACTCCTTCTCCGGAAGAATTGGCCGATGTATTGGAGCTGCCGAAGGAAAAAGTTACAGATACTCTGAAAGTCTCCGGACGGCATGTTTCCGTTGATGCGCCTTTTATTGAAGGAGAAGACAACAGCCTTTTGGATGTACTTACAAACTCAGACTCACCTGTTGCCGACAAGCTTTTAATGGATGAGTCACTTTCAAGAGAGATATACAGGGCACTTGCAACCCTTACTGAAAGGGAAAGAGATATTATCAGGTTCTTTTTTGGGATCGGATGCCAGGAGATGACGCTCGAAGAGATTGGTGAGAAATTCGGCCTTACGCGTGAACGCGTCCGCCAGATCAAGGAAAAAGCAATAAGACGTTTGCGTCATACATCCAGAAGCAAGTTGCTTAAGGGATATCTGGGATAATCGCGATTCTTTATAAAGTTATAAATGCAAAAATGAGCCTCGGGGAAAGGCTCATTTTTATTTGAAGCCTGCATAAGATCAATGCAGGCCGGGGGAAACATTTTCAAACTAAATGAAGAACAATTTACTGCATTTCAATTATGTGCTGAAAGTACAAAAAGAAATCTTACCCATGGAGCAAACCCAACAGAAGTACCTTTTGAACCAACAAACCCCCTTTTCAAATTAACAAACGCCTTATTTTGCAAAAATAAAATGTGATTTTACCAGGATATTGCGAATCTATTCCGGTTTGTTTTTGCTGAAAAGCTTCAGGAACTGAACTTTATACCTGTCGCCCATGAATGCCTTATTATTTTCGGTAAGGATGATTTCACCTTGCTTGGTGAAGCTGTTGACATGGCGCAGGTTAACGAGAAAAGAGTTGTGAACCCTGATGAATCCATATTCTATTATTTGTTTTTCGAACTGCTTCAGATTCCTGGAACTATTTATTTTCCGATCACCCGTCAGGTAAAATATTGTGCAGTAGCCATCTGCCTTACACATTATTATCTCATTGATCTTCAGTACTTCAAAACCTTTCACGTTTGATACGATAAGTGTTGGATGAAAGAATGCTCCATTGGATATAACTTTAAGAAGTCCGGAAAGTTTTTCAGATTCCGGATCACCATTACTTGCTTTTATTTTCTCGATAGCATCTTTAAGCTCATCTATTTTAATTGGTTTAAGAAGATAATCGACTGCATTTACTCTGAATGCTTTAATTGCATATTCTGAGTAAGCTGTAACAAAAATTACCCTGAAATCGATTGTTTCGAACATCTTCAGCAAGTCAAAGCCTTTTCCGTCAGGCAATTCAATATCCAGGAATATCAGATCAGGCTTATGCTTCTGAATAGCCTTAAAAGCAGTTTTAACTGAGGAAGCTGTAGCAACAACTTCAACATCGCTGCAGAAATCCGATATGTAATTTTTTAATGCTTCCCTCGAGGGTTCTTCATCATCAATAACAATAGCACGGATGGCATTATTCATGGTCTTTATTTAGATTTAATTACTGGTATATTGACTTCCACTCTTGTCCCGGTTTCAGGCTTTTCAGGATATAAGTCACTGATTTCAAGCTTGTAATTGGTTTTTCTCAGCTTGCTGGTTATTTGCAATCTTTCAGTTACGATACTTATTCCCCTTGACCTGTGATTTTCAGTATTCTCCCGTTTGCTTATTGATGCCATCCTTCCAACTCCGTCGTCTTCGATGAAGCATTTTATGCCTTCGTTGGCCGAAGGAACAAACTTTATCAGGATAAACCCTTTTCTGTTTTCGAGGGCTCTGACACCGTGCCAGATCGCGTTCTCGATAAATGGCTGAACGATCCCCGGGCAGACTTCTGTTTCTGGCTTGTCTGTGATTTCTTCTGTATCAATCTTATAGTCAAATTTATCGCCGAAACGTAAATGCTCGATCCTGAGGTAATCCTCGATGGAACTTATTTCATTGTCAAATGGTATAAAATTATTTCCCATATTGGCGAGAATAGATCTGATAAGTCTCGAAAAATCAGCAATATATCTGTTTGCAGATAGCTTGTCATTATTTGAAATGAAATAATTAATTGAATTCAGGGAATTGAAAATGAAATGCGGGTTCATCTGTCCTCGAAGTGATTGAAGCTTTAATTCGTACTGCTTCTGTCTCTCTTTATGCTTAATACTACGGATATAAAATATTATTGATAATGCAAGAGTGGAGAGCAAAAGGAGTGAAGAAATTATAATGAATAACCGGGTCTCATAGAAATTCGGTATTATCCTGATAACGAGTTTTCTCGATGCCGACCAATCACCATTAACATCCGATGGTTGAATAAGCAGATCATACCATCCCGGCTTTAGGTTTGAATAGTTGATATTCCTGTTCCGGGCATTTGTTTCCATCCAGTTCCTGTTTACACCGGAAAGCCTGTATCTATAAAGTGTTTTATCGGAATTGACAAAATCTGTTGATGAAAAAGAGAGGTGAAAATTATTTTCGCCTTTCGAAAGTATAATTGTATCAGCTTTATTAAGATCAATTGGTAAATGCCTGACCACACCTGATACCTCAAAGTTCGTCAATATAAGTTCCTGATTATTGCTGCTCTCTTCCGTAAACTTCAGGCTGTCAGGATAGAAGCTTACATAACCACCCATACCTCCAAGTATGAACTTCCCATCGTCTGCAATAAATTTAGCTCCTGAATTAAACTCAGAAATACCAAGCCCGTCAGTCATGCCGAATATCCTGATCTGTCCTGTTTCAGGATTGATCCTTGATATTCCGTTATTTGTTGAAACCCAGATATTCCCCGAGCGGTCCTTCAGAAGACAGTAAGTGGTATTGCTAGACAATCCCGTCGATGTCGTATAAAACCTGAATGTGCCTTCTGTCGGGTTATATCTGCAGACACCTTCCCCCAGAAGTGCAAGCCACAGCTCTCCGTTTTCACCTGATATTATGTCTTCGACATTGCTCTGACCGGCAGCCAGTTTTATAATTTTACCCTCCCTGGTTTTCGGATCATACTTAAGGACGCTGCTACCCGACATACAAGCCCAGAGCATCCCGTCAGTCGATTGGTATAATCTGAATACTGCCTCTGGATCATGTAGCTGATAGAGGATTTCAGTCTTCCTTGTTAATGGATAATAAATGGCCAGATTGTTTGTGCCAATGAAGATATTTCCTTCTTTATTTACCAGAATTGCCCTGAAACTACTAGCCTCAGGGAAATGACTTATAAATTTTGAGCTCTTATAGTCATAAAACTGCAGCTGCCCTGAATAATAACCTATCCATATTCCATCAGCAACGGGAATCATTGACCTGATGTAACTTGAAACAGGTAAAGAGTTTAGACCGTGCAGGTGGAGATTCTGTATTTTTTTTTCAGGCCCGATCTGAACTATATGGTCATAGCCTCTTATCCCTGTCCAGATATTTTTGTATTTGTCAATTATTACCGAATAAATTGCAGGAGCAGCAGAGTCCGGATCACTTAAGATATAGTTATCAAAAAACCCTGATGTCATAACCATCTGGCTTATTCCAAGGGGAACTCCGCTTGATGAGTAACCCGAGAACCAGAGCAGATTGTTCTTCAGCGGTAATATTGCAACCGGCACTTTGGTTTTATGGTCCGGAATGTCGATTAGTTTCTGATATTCAGTATTATAGATATATATACCGTCATTCACCCAGCCCCAGCAGAAGGCCTTTCTTCCTGTAAATTCATTGAGTGGAATATCTTCCCTGAATTCTCTGAAAACGCCTCTTTCCTTATCCAGCTTGTATAACCCGCTATTTGAGAAGATCCATTTTTTATCTGAAGCCGAGTTAAAGAGAGAGAACCATTCCTTGAAATCAAATTCTATCTTTCTCTTCCGGGGGGATCTTATGATAGGATACTCCTTCTCAATTGTATAGAGGTTTTTTCCTGTCTTTTTAAACTCATAGACTATCGGGCTGATTATCCAGATTGCAGAGTCTTTAAGAAATGAAATACTTTTAAATTGAGTATCCAGGTTAAAAGGTTGCCCTACTCTCGTTTTAAGTCTTATTACCTCAGATTCTTTGGTTCTGTCATCCCATTTAATAATCTCATTGTGGTTGATAATCCAGAGATGACCAACCGAGTCAGTATAAATATTGATAACATGTTCTATTGAGACTCCGTTAATGCTTCTTAAAATTGTAAAATTATCGGATCCCCTGTTATATTTGACTACCTGACCAAAGTCGGTAAGGATCCATAGATTATTTTCACAATCAACCTGAAGATCAAAAACCGAGAAATATGGCAATGATGCTGAATCCCTGGGTATATGAAAATAGTTCTTAAATTCATGTCCATCGAACCTGCTTAAGCCATCCCATGTTCCGATCCAGATAAAGCCAGTACTGTCTCTTACAATTGCCCTTGCATTGTTATGAGACAAACCCTCTTTTGTAGTGTAGGTTTTAATATTGAAGCTCTGACTATTAAGAACCATGGAAGTGATCAACAGAATAATCAGCGTCAGAAGATAAGGGGCAAGTCTCTTTTCAGCTTTCTGATACATACTTTAATATACCGGTAAATATTCGTAAAAGAAAACTAATTTTGATTTTAGTTTAAAATAAAGGAATAAAAAAAAACTCAATTCTATCAGGATTTCAATGGATTTTAAACTGGTATCAGATTTTGTCCCCACTGGCGACCAGCCTGAAGCTATAAAACAGCTTGTTGCCGGACTACAGAAAAATGTACCTTATCAAACGCTTCTGGGCGTAACCGGGTCAGGGAAGACGTTCACCATAGCCAATGTAATTGAGAAAGTGAACAGACCCGTTCTTGTCCTGAGCCATAACAAGACACTTGCTGCCCAGCTTTATGGCGAATTCAGACAGTTTTTCCCCGAGAACTGTGTTGAATATTTTGTCTCATACTATGATTATTACCAGCCTGAAGCCTACCTTCCTGTTTCAGACATCTATATAGAAAAAGATCTCTCAATAAATGAAGACCTTGAAAAGCTAAGGTTAAGCACGACATCTTCATTGTTGTCGGGCCGTAAGGATGTGATAGTCGTCTCTTCCGTTTCCTGCCTCTATGGCATCGGGAATCCTGAAGATTTCCATTCCGGCGCAGTACAGATTAAGGCAGGTCAGAATATGGGTAGAAACAGTTTCCTGCGTAAACTGGTTGACTCCCTCTACTCAAGGAATGAGATGGAATTCAAACACGGGACCTTCAGGGTCAGGGGAGACACGGTCGATATCTTCCCTGCCTATGCTGATATTGCGATCAGGGTTCTCTTTTTTGGCGACCAGGTTGAAGAGATTCAGACGTTTGACCCTGGAAGCGGTAACCGGATTGATAATATAAGCGAATATATCATATACCCTGCCAATATATTTGTAACCACACGGGAAAGGATTAACCAGGCAATAAACCAGATTCAGGATGATATGGTTTTACAGGTTACCCATTTCAACGATATTGGCAAAAAGGAGGAGGCAAAGCGGCTCCAGCAAAGAGTCTCATACGATCTTGAAATGATCAGGGAACTCGGTTATTGCAGCGGGATTGAAAATTACTCACGTTATTTTGACGGAAGGAAATCCGGAACAAGACCATTCTGCCTTCTTGATTATTTCCCGTCCGATTTTCTCACGGTGATCGACGAAAGCCACGTAAGCATCCCCCAGATAAGGGGCATGTCCGGAGGAGATCATTCACGAAAGCAGACACTGGTCGAATATGGCTTCCGCCTGCCTGCAGCACTCGATAACAGACCTATGCGCATTGAAGAATTTGAATCGCTGACCGGTCAGACTATTTTTGTAAGCGCCACTCCGGCGGATTATGAGCTTGAGAAGAGCGAGGGTGTCTATGTCGACCAGGTGATCAGGCCTACAGGATTACTTGACCCGCCTATTGAGGTAAGGCCAAGCCTGAACCAGATCGACAATCTGATGGATGAGATTAGGGATAGAGCCAGAAAAGGTGAGAGGACTCTAGTCACTACGATTACCAAGCGAATGGCTGAAGAACTTGCAGCTTACCTTTTAAAATATGAAATCCGGTGCCGCTATATTCATTCCGATATTGATACAATCGAAAGGATCGAGATTATGGAAGGACTGAGAACCGGAGAGTTTGATGTCCTCGTTGGGGTAAACCTTCTAAGGGAGGGACTCGATCTGCCGGAGGTATCTCTGGTAGCTATACTCGATGCTGATAAGGAGGGATTTCTGAGATCATCGAGGTCGCTTACGCAGACTGCCGGGAGAGCTGCCAGAAACCTGAACGGAAAGGTAATCATGTATGCTGACACAATTACCGGAAGCATGAAGATGACTATAAATGAGACCAACAGGAGAAGGGAAAAACAGTTGAAGTATAATGAAGCAATGGGTATAACACCTACTCAGATCGTAAGAAAAACAGGATCGGTACTGATGGGTCTCACTAGCAAAGGTGTTGCGGTCAAAGCTTATGTAGAGCCTGAACGTCCCGACATAGCTGCTGATCCTGTAATAAAATACATGAACAGTGCAGCTCTTGGAAAGGCAATTGAGAAAACAAGAAAAAGCATGAAAAAGGCTGCTTCAGAACTTGACTTTGTTGAAGCTGCAAGGCTCAGGGATGAGATGGCTGATCTTCAAAAGCTTTTGAGAAATAAGACCAAGGATTAATAAATCAGGGTGGATCATTAATGCATTCTTTCGGCTACCCAGTCACTTTTTTCTCCTTCTGAATTCCGCTATTTTAAGTAAAATGGTTCTGCTAACCTTTTATTTAGCTAAAACTTAATAAGCCTGTTTACATAATTTGCTATTGAAAGGCAAGATGTCATCCCCGGCGATTCCATACCTATGAGGTTGATAAATCCAGGGTTTCCCCGGCCGCTCTCTTCCATTATATAAAAATCGTGTATGAGCTCTCCTTTCTTTTGAGTTTTTGGTCTTATGCCTGCCATTTCAGGGGCAATGTCATCATACTCAAGAAAAGGAAGGAATTTCTTTGCTGATCTCCAGAATGCTTCCTGCTTAGATGGATCAACATGATAGTCGTAAACGTTTGATTCAAGGTAAGTTACGTCAGGTCCTAGTTTTACTCCGCCACCCATATCGATAGTAACATGTATCCCGATGCCGTCCATATTAGGATGTGGAACCGGATAGATAAGCCTGTTTATTAGTCTGTTCTTAGGCGGATTGACACGGAAATATTCACCCTTGCAAAAGTTTATTGATAGTCTCTCATCCTTCATTCCAGCCATTTCGGAGATCTTATCGGAGGTAAGCCCTGCAGAATTGATTACAATGGCTGATGTAAAACTATAATTCTTCTTGTCAGCATCCAGGATAGAGATTTCATAGCCTTTTTCGATTTTCCTTATACCTGTTACTTCGCTGCCATATGCGATCTGCCCCCCATGGTTCAGGATATTAATTTCAAACCGTTTCATCAGCGAATGGGTATCAACTATGCCAGTGGAAGGGGAGAATAGAGCTTTCAGAGCAAAAATGTTCGGCTCAAGAGCAGCGATCTGATCCTGTTCCATTATCTCCAGGACGACACCATTGAGGGCAGAATTCTCTTTAATTCCTTCGATGATAGCTATTTCTTCCTGCGAAGTGGCAACAATAAATTTTCCGCAATTATTTACAGGGATGTCATATTTCCGGCAATAATCGTACAGCAGACTCTTGCCTTCAACACATAACTCTGCTTTCAGGCTTCCCTGAGGGTAATATATTCCGGCGTGGATTACTTCACTGTTGCGGCTGCTGGTCTCCTGTCCGAAAGTAGGATGTTTTTCAATAACGAAAATGTTCCTGTATATACCTGATATTTTTTCTGCGATAGCAAGTCCGATCACACCTGCACCAATGATTGTTATTTCCGCATCCATCTGTAAACTTCTTTCTGAATCTTGCTCATTATCATGAACACGGTCATAAAAATAATCTTAATAGTTTATCACACAATAATCATTTTAATTATTGCGCACTATTTTCTAGTGCCTAGTGCCTAGTGCCTATTGCCTATTTACTTCTTGTTGCATTCGCACCTGTTCACCACTATAAACAGAGCTATTGTGATAAGAAAGAAACTGTTGGCAATCTGGAAGTAATTTACTATATGCGTGATAGGTAGAATACCCTTTCCGATAATCCCGGAAAGAAATCCAAGAAGAATAATTAATATTCCTATACCTCCTGAAACCCATCCTATAAGGTTAAGTGTTTTCATGACTTTAAGTTTTGGTTTATAATTATTTTCAGCCTTTTATCAAAGATAATAATTTGCCTGACACAAGTCAATAGGTTTATAAATCTTGAACCGGTCACTGTTTATGACATAATTCTCTAAAAACACTAACTTTAAAACTTATTAAGAATAACATGATGAAAAATCCCTGTTTAAACATATTGTTTTTAGTAATTATCCTGGTCTTTTTAGGTTGCAACGAAGATATACCCATCGACCGTTTTGCTCTTGTGACCAGGCATAATGTTTATAACAGCGAGATAGACAGCCTGAATGTTTTTTCTGTCGGTAACGGGAGGTTTACGTATACTGCTGACGTGACCGGCTTGCAGACATTTCCTGAGTTTTATTCAAGGGGGATCTCCCTTGGAACAATGTCGGAGTGGGGATGGCATACTGGACTTAACCCTGAAAACTATAACCTGTCAGATGTTTACAGAACCTACAGAGTTCACGGAAGAGATGTAGAATATGTCCACCAGTTCAAGGCAGGCGATGGCGAAAAAAAAGCTGCTGCAACCAGCTGGCTCAGGGCCAATCCTCATCGTATTCATCTTGGAATGATTGGTTTGCAGTTGTTTACAAAAGATGGGAAAGAGGCATTGATTGGTAATATTGAGAATAATATCCAGTCACTTTACCTGTGGACAGGAGCAATTGAAAGCACTTTCACTGTCGATGGCACACCAGTCAGGGTTCTGACCGTATGTCATCCTGATCAGGATATGATCTCAGCCAGGATTGAATCAAAAATGATTGGAGAGGGCAGGTTGAAGCTTAAGATAAATTTTCCGTTCGGTACCTCAGATCCAAACGGGTATGATTTCAATTCACCAGGTAAGCACAATACGAAGATAATAACCAGTAATTCCGGGGAGACCATTTTCGAAAGGAGCCAGGACAATGATAAGTATTATGTTAAGCTACTGCATAAAGGAAGTGTTGTAAAACAGGCAGCACAACATTTGTTTATTATTGAACCAAATCAGTCCGATTCAACCTTCGAATTCTCATGCAGTTTCAGCAAGGATATGAATGATATTGAACCAGTTGATTTTGCTGTTACCCAGGAAGCAAGCAGGTTAAGCTGGGAGAAATTCTGGATGGAAGGCGGGGCAGTTGATTTTTCTGAATGCACGGATCCCAGAGCATTTGAACTTGAAAGAAGGGTAATATTGTCGCAATATCTTACAAGAATCCAGTGCAGCGGATCATTTCCACCGGCTGAAACGGGACTTACTTACAACAGCTGGTTTGGTAAATTTCACCTTGAGATGCACTGGTGGCATGCAGTTCATTTTGCACTCTGGCATCATGAGGATGTACTGGAGAGACAGATGAAGTATTATAACGATATCCTTCAGAATGCAAGGCAAACCGCAATTCATCAGGGTTATAAAGGCGCCAGATGGCCAAAGATGACTGACAGGGAAGGAAGGGAGAGCCCCAGCAATGTCGGGACCTATCTGGTCTGGCAGCAGCCGCATCCCATATTCTATGCGGAACTGCTCTACATGAATGCAAAAAACAAGCAGGAAGTACTTGATAAATATAAAGATATTGTATTTGAAACGGCTGATTTCATGGCATCGTATGCCTGGTATGACAGCGCAGCCGGAAAATATACACTTGGTCCTGTTTTGATTCCTGCACAGGAGAGCCTGAACAAGGAGACTACCATCAACCCAGCCTTTGAGACTGTATACTGGTACTGGGGACTCAAAACTGCTATAGAGTGGAAGAGCAGACTGGGTCTTAAAGCCGATCCTTTATGGCGTGATATTACCAGGAAAATATCGCCCCTGGCTGTTAAGGATGGACTATACCTTTGCTCTGAAGATACGAAGGACTCTTATACCAATCCGAGGTATATGAGTGACCATCCCATTGTTTCAGGAATATACGGAGTGATGCCGCGGACAAAACTGGTCGATAACAGGATACTTGGCAATTCACTTGACACCATCATGAAGAAGTGGAACTGGCGATCGACATGGGGCTGGGATTTCCCCATGCTGGCAATGTCGGCCGCAGCTATTGGCAGAAGCGGGCAGGCTATTGATTTCATGATGATGGATGCACCAAAGAACAGGTACCTGATTAATGGGCATAATTACCAAGATGCAAGGCTTGCAATTTACCTGCCTGGCAATGGTGGCCTTCTTACTGCAGTGGCAAAAATGTGTGTTTCGGATCAGTTCCCTCATAACGGGAAATGGAAGGTGAGGTGGGAAAACCTGGATAAATATGTTGAATAAACCTTTGATTAACCTGTATTAGCAGGGTATTGTTTAGTTTTCTGGTACGATTTGTGAGGATTAAAGGAATATTAACACAATTAACACAATTAACTCAATAAATAATGAAACAGAGCCATAATCAATCTATTATAAAAGTAATTGCAGTAATCATCCTTTTTGGTTTACCTGTTTTAGTTTCAGGCCAGTCCACTAAAGATGGCTCTATGCCGCAGTATCTTTTCAGCCAGTTTGGTTCTGGTACCATCAGGATGAAAAATGGTCAGGCACAGACCCAAGTCTTGAATTACAATACTGTGACCGAGAAGATGGTCTTTACAAAAGGTGACAAGTTTTACGACCTTACCAATACGGAGGTTGTAGATACCATAAAGATTGAAGGCTTTAAATTCGTCCCGGTAGGTAAATCTTTTTATCAGGTTTTGTGGGATGGTAAAATAAACCTCTATATTCAGCAGATCGGCAGCCTGCTTCCTGCTGGAAAAGCTGTGGGATATGGGGGTACATCGCAGACAGCATCTGCTGATTATATTTCGACAATAAACCTATCGGGAATGCAATGGAACCTGAAGCTGCCTCCGGATTATATTGTGGTACTTAAGCCTGTTTACTGGATCCGCAGGGGAGATGAGTGGTCAGAATTTATTAATGAGAAACAATTTTTAAAACTCTTCCCTGAGAAGTCTGCTATCCTGAAGGAGCACATCAAATCTGACAAGGTTAAATTTGACAAACCTGAAAGCCTTGTGAAACTCATAGAATATCTTAACTCCTTATAAAAGCCGGGAAAGGGGAAGCGAATTGTTTTTCGTTAATCTTTTTTTTCGGTGCTTTCTCGTTTTTCCACGTCAATAGTATAATCCATTGCCAGGGCTGCCAGGGTTCCCACGGCAGCATAAATTGGTATGAGAAGGACTCCTATGGCACCTATTGTAAGGGGAAATTCCATAATTGTTTCTTCCTTATCATTTTTAATGATGATCCGTCTGGCGTTACCTTCTTTTATTATCTCTTTTATCTTGGCTACAATTTCGTCACCCGAAACTTTGAACGTTTCATGATAAGATTGCTTTTTGTCTGTCATGTGAGGTTATTTAAAGCTTATTCCGGTTTCTATTACGGGTTTAAAATTAACCATTATTCATAGTGAAAACAAGAAAATCTTCAGAACAAGGATATGCCTGAACCTGATGAACAAAAAGTATGCACTCCACATGCAATATCCTATCTATTTAATGTATTTTTGTATTTATTTTATTTTTAAAGAAAACACAGACAAACGCTCCTTCCGATCTAAATGAATTATTATGAAAGCCTCCAGAACTCTTGTTTGTTTATTGATTTTCTCATCACTCCTTATAAACTGTAATAAAAACTCTTCTATAGATGAACAACGTCCTGTAATACAATCGATAAACTTTAATTTGTCCCAGGTAACTCCTGGTACAAAGATTTCTGTTTCCAGTATAGTTACCGACCCTCAGGGGGATCAGCTTACATATAACTGGACATCGGATGATGGGACAATTGCAGATCCAAATAATGCTTCTACTGAATGGGTGATCTCACCGAACTGCCAGTCAAATAGTAATGCTAAAATCTCATTGACAGTTTCTGATGGGAAGGAAACATCTTTTCTGGATAAAGAGATTTCGGTAATTATAGGAATAACTGTATCCGGGAAAGTGATTTATGCGGGTACTTCAATTCCACTTTCGGGTGTTAATATTAAACTGGGACCATTTTCATCGTTGACTGCAACTGATGGAACTTTTGTTTTATTTCACATAGCACCTGGGTATAATACTATCGAAGCCAGTAAAGCCGGATTTGACACTTATACAGAAACTGAAGATATTTCAAGCAATAAGGCTTATGTTGTATCGATGACCAGTGGAATTGAGACTAAGAAAGTATATGGCAGCGTAAAGACAATTGACAGTATTTCACTTAATGGTATCAGAGTTATTATGTTAAATGAAGACAAGACTGAATCAAGTTTGACCGGGATAACAGATAACAGTGGCGACTACCAGATAAGCTCTGTGCCTAAAGGTGCCAGGTATTTTAAGTTTTTAAATGAATCCAATTCAAATAATTGTCAGGCAATAACTAGCGAGGCTGATGTTGCTGGTTTTGATAAAAGGCTTGATGTCAGGATGAAGATCGAAAGGCAGATTGATATATTACAAAATGGCTGGGAATTTATGACATCGGATTTGTCGGCACCATTTAACGGGACGGCATATGTGCTCACAACTGATGGTACAAATGCCGCAAAACCGAATAAACTTTTTCGCCCGGTCTATTGCTGTCCTATCCCTATTGACGCAGATAATCCCCGGATAATTATGACTCATAAGTTAACCGGATCTTTAAAGACACCTGGTCAGCTGTATTACAAGTCCCCGGCAAGTACTCAACTCTTTATGAGTTCTGATTGCACAGCCTGGGCTGACTATTCAACCTCAATTTATACTTATTGGAGCAGTCCTATTAGTTCTTTTCTCCCGGATTATCTTACAATCAACAATACTTTCAAAGGGGGATCACTTAAACTCACATTTGGTTTATTCCGATGGTCAGGAACAATGCCTCTTTGGGAAATAAAATCTGTAATAGTATCGTTTTATTATTAGTAAAATTAATATGTCCCTGAAATAGTACTTCGGGGCTTTTGATTTCCAATTTTCGGGGTGATCTCCTGGTACCCGTCTTTTATTATCAATCATTTGGTTAATTCTTTCTTATGTCTTAAATTTGAATATCGTGGCTATTACTTAATTAAAACTCAATGAAAAAGCTAATTTCAGTTAGTGTCTTATTATTCTGCTTTGTTTTGATATCTGGCCAGAGTAAAGAACAAGTTAAGAAACCAGTAACCCAACAAAAGAAAGGTCAGGTTAAAAAACCAGTAACCCAACAAAATAAGGGTCAGGTTAAAAAACCAGTGACCCCGCAAAGTAAAGTTCAAGTTAAAAAACCAGTGGTCCCATGTGAATGGCAGAAAAATGAAGTTGATCCTTTTACCGGTGTAACGGCTAAGACAACAAACTGGGAAGTAGTGGGCTATAATACAAGTATGGATGCTACTATAAATAATGGGGTTAAAGGCGACTATAAATTTTCTATATCTGAGAATATCCAAAAGAAAGATACTTCTTATATGCTATGGATAAAAACCTCCACTTCACAGAGCCTGTGTTTTAATAAAGACAGTAAAATCCTGATAAAATCCGGTGAAACAATTCTGACAATTGATCTTCTTGGCGGAGTACTTTGTGGCAGAAACATTACTTCGAATGGTATTCTTGATACAAAAACAAGAAAGTTCCTGATAAAGCATTCTATAGACTTAATCAGAATACAATTTTATAGCGATGGCAATACTTTAATTAATGTTGATCTTAAAGACGCCGATAAGTATGTCAAATTAGAGTCTGATTATTTTATCAGGACATTCAGGTGTTTTGAATAATTGCTGAATATTTTAAGCAATACACCATACAGACCCTCTGCATAGGAGTGGCAATGCAGACCCCCGGAAATAAGCTTCGTCATTATAATTGTAAATAAACCTATTCCAACTCTTAATTCACATTAATAACCTTTGAATTCAGTTTACCGGATAATAATTTTCCTGGTTACCACACTGCCATCTTTCATAATCATCCTCAGTAAAAGCAATCCTTTTGAGGGATGAGGAATTTCAATCATGATCCCCGAACTTTGCATTATAACCTGATAGCCTGATACTTCTCTTCCATCCAAAGTGAATAGTGAGATGTGTTCAACCTGAATAATACCTGTAAATTCAACATAAATGACCTCTTCAGCAGGATTGGGATACATACGTTCTATCAGGTAATTATCACTAATTCCGCTAGATGTGGCCCACTGGTTCTTTAGCTGTTCAACCTGGGTAACAGAAATCTCCTTATTCCACAACTTTACTTCATCCACGCTTCCGCGAAGTGCATATTGGGTTTCCACATTGTCCATCCTTCCGATGGTAAAGGGTTTAGTTGAGGGTTGAATGGCTCCTGAAAAGGCTTTAAATGTATCAAGAACTCCATCCACATAAAGTTCCATTGAATAACCGGTATAGAGTGCAGAAACATGGTAATAACGGTTAAGCTCAATTGGTGTTGAACCGTCAAGGTCTGCAACGCCTAAGTTTGTTTTTATAGTCCACCGTAGCAGTCCTTCAGGAGTAATAGATAGCTTATATCGCTGTTGCCACGAACCGTGAGAAATGATAAACCTTTCTGAACCTAGTTGTTCGCATTTGACCCAGCAGCTCAGACTTACTGCGTCACTGAAATTAAGATCATCCTGATTATCGGTATAGATTATGTTTTGCCCTGTGGTAAATCTGTAAGCCCTCGATGGTATACCCCTGGCATCTTCTGTTTTAGTTACACCGGAGGCAGTTGCATGGAAGCGATCTGCAGCAGCGTTACGATTGTCTGAATCAAAGGGATACCATATCAGCGGCGTTTGAAGGGCGAGGCTTGTATCTTTTACCAGTGCTCCGGTGGATACCGTAGTGGAAAGCATATCCTGATTAGTAACCTGTACCGTGATGGTGCTTACAACCGGCGTTGCCGGCGCCTGCCAGGTAATGGAACTCCCTCCAGTCTGGTATAAAACGCCTGTCGAAGCGCTCCACGTATATTCAAGGATATCTCCAGGTACAGGTTCAACAAGAGCTGTAAAAGTATTAGTTTCACCTATAACCGTGTATTTTGAACCGGTATGTATTCCATTAACCACAGGTGGCACGGGAATATGTTCAACTATCTGAAGGTGCAGTGTATCTTCAGCTGTCTGACTATTGGCGCTTATCCTGCATTTGAGCACAGGCTGTGATTGGATACCTGGTGCAGTAAGCTGCACCTGCGACTGGATCTGGCCTTCAATCAGTATATCATCCAAAAACCATTCAAACGCCACCTGATCGCCCGGGTTGATATTTCCAGGTTCGCAATATGCTGTGAACACTGAATTTGTAATAACCTTGTTATGATCAGTTGAAAGAGCTTTTATACGGAGGTTTTTAGAATAAGTGTATTGATAATGATAGTCGAGTATATCATCGCCGACATAAAGTCTGTCATCACGGGCTTCAGGTATGAGTCCATCTGAATAAAGCCTGATCAACCTGACTTCACCAGCCGGTATTGTTAACTGAATGGAACCTGAAACCCCTGAAAACAGGTTGGTTTCAGTAATAGCATCATATACACCGAATGTACCTGACGGAAGATTAACGTCAACTTGTTTGATGACTTGTGTCGGATTAAAATACAGGTAAGAAACCAGGGAATTATCTCCGTAAAAATCAGTTTTGTTGAGGTCTATCTGAAGTATTTCAGGAACATTGGTTGTTTGTGTCAGTGCGGCAAGATATCCAACGCTTGAACCGCTGTATAGAGATAGATTTGTGGTCGCCCAGCCGCCACCGATGGCATCGCCGGTGGCAAAAGGGGTTTTCCCCTGCCACACTTGTTTCATTGATTCATGAGGGATACATGCTGTTGGGTCGTTTACTGAAGCCCATGAATAGGAATCCTGGTTCGTTTGTGGAAGTGCATTCCAATAAAAAAGCCGGCTGGCATTGGTAATATTCAGTACCCATTTGGCAATAGCGCGGGCATAGCGCTTGTCGTATTTGGGTAGTGGAGCCAGAGCAGCTGCTTGCTGAAAGCCATTCATCACAAAAGCATAATCGTCGCCGGCATCGTTGGCTTCGCCAATCAGGCCCGATACATCATAACCACCCCAGGTTCCCACTATAGATCCCCATTCTCTAAGAGTGCCGCGGTCGAAGCACCAGTCGAGCAGTTTCTGCAAAGGGTAATTCGTGCCTTCAACAGCATTCATTCGGGCTGCAACAAGTGTTCCATAAGGTAGCTGGAGTTCGTAAGCTGGGTTTGATTCAAAACCGGCCAGAAAATCCATGGCAAGCTGGGTGCCTTCGAAATATTTTCTGTTCCTGGTTTCGTGGTAAGCGTTATAGAGCAGCCAGGCGATACTTCCTGCTGATTCCGGCTCAGGGACGCCAGTGGTATTTGGCAAGCCTGTTGAAAGGTTAA
>Ga0209745_1000042_pt1 | contig 67069 bp, 60 predicted proteins | sample BarGraNGADG00312_FD_184495 | JGI IMG/M metagenome (GOLD analysis project Ga0209745, IMG submission 184495) | Arctic peat soil microbial communities from Barrow, Alaska - Barrow Graham LP Ref core NGADG0004-312 (SPAdes) (version 2) | ecosystem: Environmental > Terrestrial > Soil > Wetlands > Peat... | reverse complement strand
ATGGGTATTGAAGTGTTCCACACTCTCAAGTCGGTTCTGAAAGGAAAAGGATACAGTACCGGAGTAGGTGACGAGGGCGGATTTGCCCCCAACCTGAAATCAAATGACGAAGCTGTTGAAGTAATACTTGAAGCAATACAGAAAGCAGGTTACAAGCCCGGTGAAGAAGTCAGCATCTGCCTTGATCCTGCTGCCAGCGAAATGTGGGAGAATGGAAAATACAAGATGTTCAAGAGCTCCGGCAAGCTTGTCTCTAGTGATAACATGGTCAAACTATGGGAAAAATGGGTGAAACTGTACCCGATAGTGCTGCTCGAAGACGGACTGGCAGAAAACGACTGGGCGGGGTGGAAAAACCTGACTAAAGTACTTGGAAACAAGATAGAAATTGTAGGCGATGATCTCTTCTGCACAAACAAAGCCATCCTCGCTGAGGGCATCTCCAAAGGTGTGGCAAATTCGGTGCTGATCAAACTGAACCAGATAGGAACTGTTACTGAGACACTTGAAACGATTGAACTGGCTTACAGGAATAGTTACAACGCTTTTGTTTCTCACCGTAGCGGCGAAACGGCCGACAGCTTCATAGCTGACCTAACGGTTGCCGTCAACGCCGGGCACCTGAAGACAGGAAGCGGCTGCCGCAGCGAGAGGATTGAGAAATTCAACCAGCTGATGCGTATCGAGAATCAACTCGGGAAGTATTCAAGATTCGCCGGAAAGCAGGCATTTAAAAATTGTTAACCTTTCAACTTTAACCTTAAGTACTTGGCAGTGTAAGACTTATCATACTTTGCCAGCTGTTCCGGTGTACCTTCAAATACTACATACCCGCCCTTGTCGCCACCTTCAGGACCGAGGTCAATGACCCAGTCGGCACATTTAATCACCTCAACGTTGTGCTCTATGAGTATCACGGAATGACCATGTTCGACAAGTGCATTAAGCGATTTCATGAGCTTGTTAATATCATGAAAGTGAAGCCCGGTCGTTGGCTCGTCGAAAATGAACAGCATTTTTTCACTGCTCTTCTCCTGGCTCAGAAAATAAGCCAGTTTGACCCTCTGACTCTCACCGCCGGAGAGGGTTGATGACGACTGACCCAGCCGCACATAACCAAGCCCCACATCTGCCAGGGGCCGGAGTTTTTCAGCGATCTTTTTACAGGTCTTTTCCTGGCATCTGCCGAAAAACTCTATTGCCTCGTCAATGGTCATCTCAAGAACGTCATAGATGTTCTTTCCGTCGAATTTAACATCGAGTATATCGCGCTTAAAGCGCATTCCCTTGCAGGCATCGCATGTAAGTTCAACATCAGCCATGAACTGCATCTCCACCCTGATGACACCCTCTCCCTGACACTCTTCGCAGCGGCCACCCTCAACATTGAATGAGAAGTGCGCGGGCTTGAGACCCGACTGAACTGAGGCTTGTTGTTCAGAAAATAGCTTTCGGATATCATCAAAAGCCTTCAGGTAAGTGACAGGATTTGAGCGGCTTGACTTACCAATAGGATTCTGGTCGATCAACTCTATGGCCGTGATGCTTCCCGTATCCCCGCTAAGCTCCGTAAAACGTCCTGTTTTCATGTTTGTGCCGGAAAGCTTATTGGAGACTGCATTGAACAGAATATCATGCACAAGTGTGCTTTTTCCCGAACCGCTGACACCGGTCACAGCAGTGATAACACGAAGAGGGAATTTGACGGTGATCTCCTTCAGGTTATTCTCTCTCGCACCAGTAATACTTATATAACTGTTCCACTTGCGCCGTCGTTCCGGTTCCTCAATACGCAGTGCACCGGTCATATATGCTGCCGTCAGCGATTTATTTTTTTCTGAGAAGTCGATGCCACCCTGGTAGATCACCTCACCGCCATGTGTGCCTGCACCGGGCCCCATATCGATGATCTCGTCCGCAGCCCTGATGATCTCCTCTTCGTGCTCAACGACTATCACAGTATTGCCAAGGTCACGGAGCTCCTTGAGCACATTAACCAGCAGGTTGGTGTCGCGCGGGTGCAGGCCGATACTTGGTTCATCGAGGATGTAGAGTGATCCTACGAGGCTGCTGCCGAGCGAAGTTGCCAGGTTGATGCGTTGAGACTCCCCTCCGGAGAGAGTGTTTGAGAGCCTGTCGAGAGTAAGGTAGGAGAGGCCTACATTCACCAGGAAGCCTAGCCTCTGCTGTATCTCCTTCAGCAGTCGGCCTGCTATTTCCCTCTCTTCACCGTTGAGCATCAGGTGTTCGAAGAACTGATGCGCCTCGCTGACAGGCATGGAAGCTATATCACTTATTGACCGGCCTCCCACCTTGACCCATCCTGTTTCCTTGCGCAGTCTGCGGCCTCCGCACTCAGGGCAGATACGCTTGCCCCTGTATCGGCTGAGCAAGACCCTGTACTGGATCTTGTATTTCTTTTCTTCAAGGTGATGAAAAAACTGGTTCAGACCAAAAAAATACCTTGTACCGCTCCAGACGAGCGCTTTCTGTTCATCTGTCAGCTTGTACCAGGGCTTGTGGATGGGAAAATCAAACTTTTCGGCGTTGAAAATAAGCTTTTCCTTCCACTGTTTCATCGTCTCGCCTCTCCAGCAGGCGATGGCATCGTCATATACCGACAGGTTCTCGTCGGGTATAACAAGGTTCTCATCAATACCGATTATTTTTCCGTAGCCTTCACAGACGGGGCAGGCACCGAGAGGGGAGTTGAAACTGAAGAGATGCTCTGTGGGTTCTTCAAAAGTGATACCGTCCTCCTCAAACTTATCGGAGAACTTAACCGTCTGTGTCGTTTCCTCGTCCGTGACAGTAAGCGTAATATGTCCTCGGCCTGTTAGAAAAGCTGTCTGGACAGAGTCAGCTGCACGGCTTAAATCCTCAGGTGTGTTTGCGGCCGCCAGTCTGTCAATAATAAGATCGACAGAAGGCGACTTTCTTATCAGGTCGGCTGCTCCTTCTTCATCAAGACGCACAATACCCTTTTCAGAGCTGATACGGTTATAACCCTGCTTGATCAGAAAGTTAATGTATTCAGATGGTTCCACATTCTCGGGCACTGTCAGCGGTGCCGTGATTACTACGCGTGTACCTTCCGTCAGCGTCGCCAGGTAGTTTACGACGTCATCAACGGTATGCTTTCTTACCTCACGTCCGGAGACAGGTGAGATAGTTCTGCCCACTCTTGCCCAGAGGAGCCTCATATAGTCCTGTATTTCTGTCGAAGTACCGATAGTTGATCTCGGGTTTCTGGTGTTAACCTTCTGTTCAATGGCAATGGCAGGAGGGATGCCGTTGATGAAATCGACGTCAGGCTTGTTCATCCGTCCAAGGAACTGTCGTGCGTATGATGACAGACTCTCTACATACCGTCTCTGGCCCTCCGCATAGATAGTGTCAAATGCCAGTGATGACTTGCCTGATCCGGATACACCGGTAATAACTATAAGACTATCTCTGGGGATTGTCAGGGTAATCTCCTTCAGGTTGTGGACCCTTGCTCCCTTAATCTCAATATTACCCTTCATTCAACCGCCGGATATTGAAAAGTTCAAAAGTAATAATTTTGAATTTAAGAAATTTTGTTTTCTTTGCTTATGAATAAATGAAACAAAGAAGAACTGCTTTCGTATAACTCTACGCTTAACCAAACTAAAAAGAGGAGGATCGCCTATAGAATAACTGTACTCTAAACCAATCAGAGATAGTTATGAAAAGTACAAAGACCGATTATGAGCTGATTACCGGCTTCATAAACGGTGACGAAAGAAGCATCGAGTTTCTTATCCTTCGCCATAAAAGCAAAGTTTATTCTTACATCAGCCTTTACATTCGCAGCCGCGATCTGGCAGATGACATCTTTCAGGATACATTCATGAAGGTTGTTCAGTCAATACGTGCCGGTCGTTACCAGGACGACGGTAAATTTATTTCATGGGTAATGCGAATAGCCCATAACCTTATTATCGACCACTTCAGGCATGAGAAGCAGATGGGAATAGTTCTCACCGATGACTATGAGGCCGATCTTTTTAATTCGCGCAGGCTTTCGGAAGACAATGTCGAAGATGTTATGGTGCGCCGTCAGGTTTTGCGCGACGTGAGGCATCTTATCAGTGAGCTGCCGGAAGACCAGCGTGAGGTGGTTATCATGCGTCATTATGCCGGGATGAGCTTCAAAGAGATAGCTGAAATGACCGGCGTCAGCATTAATACAGCTCTCGGGCGGATGCGTTATGCCCTTATCAATATGCGGAGGATGATGACGGAAAAAAATATCACCCTTTCAGTTGACTGATACAATTTAGGGGGTAGAAATGGCGTTATTCTCTCATGAGAACACCAACGCCTATGGATACTAATTCTACCCTGCTACTTTCTTATTTCGAAATCACCGATACACCGTCAGACCTTATTGCCGATGCATTTGGAATTGATGTTGCCCTGAGCACCCTCCTTCCGGAGATGCAGGGAGAACCTTCTGATGAAGTCATTGCCAGACTGTTTGAAAAGATCAGGCGCGGAACGAAGGCGCACTGATAAGCTACATCAGTGTAATAATGATTTGATAATTCCGGGAACTTTCAAGTAAACCCCCTCCCCCTCCGGGTACTCACCCGCGTGATGGGGAGAGCTGTTTTGTATACAAATGAGATCCACTACTTTTTATTTACCCCGTACAGATCACTTTTTATCTTTGTCAATTTTTCTACCTTCGCATTACCCAAAACATGCTCTATGAAAAGACTTATGCTTTATTTAATGGTTATGACAACCATGTTATCGTCATGCACTTCAAAACAGGAAAAAATGGAAAACCGTATGAAGGAGTTTATCTCCGGATACGAGGCTAAAATGATCCCCCTTTATAAGGAATACCAACTGGCATCATGGGAGGCCAATGTCAACGGCACTGATGAAGCCTGGGCGCGAAATGAAAAAGCCTCGATTGATTTTATCAGCTTCTATACCGACAAGAATGCCTTCGCAGAGCTTAAGGAGCTTAAAGAATCGGGAATGGTGAAGGAGCCTCTGCTCGCCCGCCAGCTCGAACTGATCTACAATATGTACCTGCAGGGCCAGATAGACACAAGCCTGATCTCAGAACAGGTAAAGATGGAGACTGAGATAAACAAGAAATACTCAAACTTCAGGGCTTCAGTAAACGGGAAACAGTTCAGCGACAACGAAATTGAAAGCATTCTACGCAACTCTGCCAGAAGCGATGAACTGCAGGCTGCATGGGAAGGTCATAAAATGATAGGACCCGTAGTAGCCGATGATATTATTAAACTTGTGAAACATCGTAATAAAATAGCCCGGCAGCTTGGCTTCAGCAACTACCACCAGATGAGTCTCCAGCTCTCAGGACAGAACCCGGATGAGGTGACCAGGATATTCGATGAACTTGACAGCCTTACACGTGATAATTTTGCCCTGCTCAAGGGAGACATTGATACTTATTTTGCAAAGCATTACAAAATAGATGTCAAACAATTGCAGCCGTGGCATTACCAGAACAGGTACTTCCAGGAAGCTCCTGAAATCTACCAGGTCGATTTTGATAAATATTATGAAAACCAGGATCCGGTTCAACTTGCCTCGAAATATTATGCCAGTCTTGGTCTCCCGGTCGATGCCATCCTGGCAAAAAGCGATCTGTACGAGAAACCGGGCAAAAACCAGCATGCTTTCTCAACTGACATAGACAGGGCAGGCGATGTTCGTACACTTGATAATATCAAGCCGGATGCTAACTGGATGAATACAATCCTTCATGAACTTGGACATGGAGTGTACTCGTATTACAATGATATGTCACTCCCCTTTACGCTCAGGGATGCAGCTCATACCTTTACCACTGAAGCTATTGCCAATTACTTCGGGAGACTGGCGACCAATCCTGTGTGGATGAATTACATGGGCATAATTGATGAGAAGGAGATGAAGAAGATAGAGGGTGATAGCTTCAAGGCTCTCCGGCTCCAGCAGCTGGTATTCAGCCGCTGGGCGCAGGTGATGTACCGTTTTGAAAAATCGATGTATGAAAATCCGGACCAGGATCTCAACCAGCTTTGGTGGGATATGGTTGAGAAATATCAGATGATCAGGAAACCCGAAGGACGTGATATGCCTGACTGGGCAACCAAGATACATATTGCCCTTTATCCTTGCTATTACCATAATTACCTGCTTGGCGAGCTTCTGGCATCCCAGTTTACACATTATGTGACAACGACAGTTGTGAAAGGAAATACAGAAGCTGATATGAAAGCCATGGGCGAATATTTCAGGACTAACGTATTTATGCCTGGCGCCAGATATCAGTGGAATGAAATGATAGAGAAAGCCACGGGTGAAAAACTGACGGCAAAATATTATGCAGAGCAGTTTGTTCAATAAACCTGAGCCCGATAAAAAAAATTCACATGAAAAAGTATTTAGTACTGATGATTGCTGTTCTGACAGCCTGCTCGGTTCCTGAGAAAAAGGGTACCGGGACCGGCGCTGGTTTCCTTGATGAAACCATAATAAAAAGTTCAATCGGGAAGGTACAGGCTGCACAGCCTGCAGCAGACCCGGTACTTCTTGAAAAGGGAGTTAAGCATGCCGCTTCATTATGGAGGGCGGAAGATGGTACCTCTGAAGAATTTTCGGAGTTTGTTGCCGCAAATTATATTTCTGATCCTGAAAAAAGAAGAGCTGTGTTCCTGAAGATCAGTGGTTATTTCGAGGCAATGGGCGGCCACATGAATGAGATCACTCTTAGTCTCAGGAAGGTGCTGGATGAATCAGTCGGTGAAATTGATGAGATTGACCGCATGTTCGGCAACTATTCTGTAGGATCACATTTGCAATCAGACTTCTATGACAACAAAATCGCCTTTGTGATCGCTCTTAACTTCCCATATTATACTCTTGCCGAAAAGGAGGAACTGGGTACAAAATGGAGTCGTGAAGAGTGGGCCATGGCGCGTCTTGGCGACCAGTTCATCTCACGGGTACCGGCTGAACTGAACCAGGCAGCCAGTGTCGCAACCGGGAACGCCGAGATGTACATCGCCGAATATAACATACATATGGGGCATCTTCGCACAGACGACGGACGAAAGCTCTTCCCTGATGACATGGTTCTTCTTTCACACTGGAACCTTCGTGACGAGTTAAAGGCCAATTATGCTGATAAGGAAGCTGGCCCTGAGAAGCAGGAGATGATCTATAAGGTCATGGAACGCATCATCAGACAGGAGATACCCGGGGAGGTAGTCAACAGTCCTGATTATGAATGGTCACCCTACTCGAATAAAGTATCAAAGGGAGGTGCAGTAGTAGAGATTGCTGCAGAACCTGATACCCGTTATTCGCATGTGATAAACATTTTCAATGCATGGAAGGCAATAGACCCTTTTAGTCCGGGAATGAACACTGCCATACTCCGGAATTTCTCTGGAGGGATGGAGATATCAGAGGAAGAAGCTGAAGCCCTTTTTGATTCTTATCTCAGCGCCCCGCAACTTAAGGTGCTGGCAGGAATGATAAAGGAGAGGCTCGGACGTGACCTGAGACCCTATGACATATGGTATGATGGCTTCAAGTCGAGAAGCTCAATACCCGAGGCCCTTCTGACAGCAAAGACCTCTGCCCTGTATCCTGACCCCGCTGCTTTCAAAGCTGCCATGCCTTCTATGCTGATGAAGCTGGGATGGTCACCTGAGAGGGCCAGATATATTGCAGATAAGATCGTGGTTGACCCCGCCCGCGGCTCAGGCCATGCATGGGGTGCGCAGATGAAAGGCTCTGTTTCTCATCTCAGGACCCGTATATTGGAAAAGGGAATGGATTACAAGGGTTACAACATCGCGGTTCATGAATTCGGACACAATGTTGAGCAAACTATATCATTGTATGATATTGATTATTACATGCTTTCCGGCGTACCTAACACTGCCTTCACTGAAGCTAACGCTTTCCTTTTTCAGGCCCGTGATCTGATGCTACTTGGCATGAAGGAGGAAAACCAGGGGAATGAGAAACTTCAGACACTTGATCAGGCCTGGTCACTTATGGAGATAATGGGTGTGAGTATGGTTGAGATGAAGGTATGGAAGTGGCTCTATGAGAACCCGGAAGCGACGCCGGCACAGCTCAAGGACCAGACCATCAGTTTTGCAATTGAGGTATGGGATAAATACTTTGCACCGGTGCTGGGAGTAAGTGACTCACCGCTGCTTGCTGTTTACTCCCATATGATAGAGGTGCCTATGTACCTGCCTAATTACGCCTACGGTCAGATCATACAGTTCCAGATTGAAGGATTTATTAAAGGGAAAGCTTTCTCTGACGAGATAGACCGCATGTACAGCCTGGGCCGTCTCACACCGCAGCACTGGATGAGTAAGGCAGTGGGAGAGAAAATTTCGGCACAGCCGATCATCAATGCTCTTGACGAGGCATTGAAATAATATAATATCCGGTGGTTGTGATGAAGTTGCGGAGAAAGGGTATGCTACCTAATAACTGAGGCAACCGCCGCGGACGAAGACCAAATTTGACCTCAAAATTCGGGTTGACGAACCAGAGGGATTTTTTCAAAGTAAGAAATCCCTCTTTTTTTATCATTTTCTCAAACCGTCCAAGATTGATACCTGTCTCCTTTATCTCAAGCAGTCCCTCAATTTTTGCAGGACTCTCGCCTCCGGCCGCTAGTATCAAACGATATAACCAGCGAGGGAAAAGATGGATCCATGGCAGTTTTGAAAGCACCCTGCTGTCGCACATCTGCTGATGACCTCCGAAAGGATTGTTCCAGGGGGGGAAGGCTATAAAGAGAATACCCCCGGGATTAAGGAACCGTTTAACATAGGAAAGGAATTTAGCCTGGTCATGAATATGTTCAAGCACATCGCGCATCATAACGACGTCAAAAGATCCAACCGATGCTGATTCATAGATGTCTTCAGCAATGAACTCTACTTTTTCGCCCCCTGTGACAGATGAATAAAACCTGCGAGCATTGTTTATTTTATTTACCGAGAGATCAATACCGGTGATACGTCTGCACCCGGCCTTAAGGAAAGGCAGGAGGTTGCCCCCCTCACCGCAACCTATCTCCAGAACTGAAAGAGAACTGTTGACAGGTATAATGCTGTCAATGAATGGAATAACATGTTTTGCAGTAGTTTGTGCCTGCTCCCTGAAATAGCGCTCCCGGTCTGTATGACGCTCATGCATGATCCAAATGTAAATTTTTTTTCGGTTTTTCTTGACTTGTGTAATTTAATTTGATATCTTTGTGATATCATATTAATATCATAAATCATGAAAGAAGAAAAAATTTTCAAAGCTGCATCGGGATACCTGTTCCTGGTAATAAGTCTGCTGGTCATTACAGCCATTGTCTTATCATTCATGCATGAGGTTATCTGGCTGGGGGTTCTGCTTATTGTACTGTTATTCCTGATTCTCCCCGGATTAATGGTTGTTAATCCCAATGAATCAATGGTGATGGTGCTTTTTGGAGCATACAAAGGTACGGTGAAAACAAACGGTTTCTGGTGGGCTATCCCATTCTATTCACGGAAGAAGATATCTCTCCGTGCACGAAACTTTGACAGCGAGCCAATCAAGGTCAATGACAAGAACGGTAATCCGATAAAGATAGGTCTGGTTCTTGTCTGGAAAGTTGAAAACACCTACAAGGCCGCATTCGATGTCGACAATTACGAGCACTTTGTACTTGTCCAGAGTGATGCCGCGCTCCGCAAGCTGGCCGGGCTCTACCCTTATGATAATTGGGAGGGACATGAAGAGGAGATCACTCTCCGCGGCGGAGGCGAAGAGGTAAATGATGAGCTTGAGAAGGAGATCAGCGACAGACTGAAGATAGCCGGTATCAATGTTATTGAGGCAAGGATCAACTACATTGCATACGCTGAGGAAATTGCCGGCGCAATGCTGCGCCGTCAGCAGGCAACTGCCGTTGTGGCGGCACGCTTCAAGATTGTTGAAGGCGCCGTTTCTATGGTTGAAATGGCCCTGGAACAACTTTCATCGAAAGGGATTATAGACCTTGATGAAGAGAAAAAGGCAGCTATGGTCAGCAATCTTATGGTGGTGCTGTGCGGTGATAAGGACGCGAATCCTATTATCAACGCCGGTACACTTCATCAATAGTCATGCAAAAGAAATCATTTGTCATAAGGATTGATCCGGACAAGCTGAATGCCATTGAGAAATGGGCCTCTGACGAGTTTCGCAGCATCAACGGTCAGATAGAGTGGATCCTTGACCAGGCACTGCGCAAGTCCGGCAGGAATCAGACAAAAAAAGAGAATAAAAAAGAAGAAGAAAATGAAAAGTGAAGTTCCGATATTAAAGTTTGTATGCCCGAAGTGCGGCGGAAAGAAATATCTCGTGAAAGGAGTGGTGATTCAGCACAGTCAGTTTAGCCAGGTATTCAGTATCCCTGGCAGAAGGTATACTGCAGTAATCTGCGATAGATGCAAATACACCGATTTCTATAATCTTCCTCCGAACAGAATCGGAGAGGCTTTCGATTTCTCTTCCGGAAGATTCTGATTTCAGATGTTGGCCAGATAGACAGAGCAGCAGGCAGCGACGCCTGCTGTTTCTGTCCGCAGACGGCTGGCTCCAAGGTGTACAGGCAAAAAGCCGGCATCTGAGGCAAGTTTGACTTCTTCATCCGTAAAATCGCCTTCAGGGCCTATTAATATTAAAATATCCTCACCGCGACCGGCAACTGTGGTTATAGCCTGACGCTCCAGTTGCTGATCGCAGCAGGCTATGAGCTTCCGTCCTCCATACTCCTTACCTGTAAACTCCGTAAAAGTGATAGTTTCGTTCAGCCGGGGCAGGTAACACTTTAACGACTGTTTCATTGCTGACAAAATCAATCCTTCAAGTCTCTCTCTTCTGATACGCTTTTTCTCTGTGCGGCTGCAGATAAGCGGGGTGATCTCATCAATACCTATTTCCACAGCTTTTTCAATGAACCATTCAAGCCTGTCATCGTTCTTAAGCGGTGATATGGCTATATGCAGCCTATATCCGGGTTTTCCCGCGTCTGCCGTTATTCCGGTAACTGAGGCCTTCATACTCGCAGGGTCGTCGCCGGTAATGATGCCTTCATAAAGATTACCTGCTCCGTCAGTGAAGTGAATCTTTTCTCCGCGGCGCAAGCGAAGCACCCTGAGACAGTGTCCTGACTCCTCCCTGCTGAAGGTGGCAGTACCGTCTGAAACATTGTTTGTATAAAATAGCTGCATTGTTGCTCTTCTTAGCACAAATTTATTGATTTTAGCATTTGTAATTTTTATTATTTCGCCAGATGAAGATAGGAGTGATATCAGACACTCATGGCTGGGTTGACCCTGCTGTTTATGAGCATTTTGCAGCTGTCGACGAGATCTGGCATGCCGGTGATGCAGGTGATCTGGCTGTCATTACCGGCCTTGAAGCTTTCAAACCGCTGAAGGCTGTCTGGGGAAACTGTGACGATTTTAAGGTCAGAAGTGCGACAAAGGAGTACCTCTCTTTCGTCGCCGGTAAAAAACGTATTCTTATTATTCACATTGGCGGGTACCCCGGACACTACTCTCCCAGAGCACTGGATCTGATAAAGGAACACAACCCTGATATTTTCGTCTGCGGTCATTCTCATATATTAAAAGTGATCTTCGACAAAAAATACAACATGCTTTGCATCAACCCGGGCTCGGCCGGCAGAACGGGCATGCATAAGGTGATGACCATGCTCCGCTTCAGCATCGATGACGAAAAAATTTGCGATATGGAGGTAATTGAATTTGGGAAAAGGGGACGGAGCTATGATCACTGATCATAATTTCCGTCATCGTAACCTTTCCCTCCGCTCTCCATCCTTCGAAGAAATCTGCTAAGCCGCTCGGGAAGGCCTACCATGTATTCGTATTCACCGGTACGTGCGCTGGATTTAGGATCCTTCCTTTGCTTATCTTTAATTTCTCCAAGCAGTGTATTGTATGTATTGTTAGACGAATAGCTCATCATAACCCCCCTGAAATAGGAGAACCAGTACCAGACATTGTCATTTGCTTTAAGATAAATGTCAAGCAGATCGCCCGATCTCTTTCTCTGCAGCTCCACCCAGCCGTCAACATAAGTATTCAATGGCGTATTTCCGATGAACCCTATTCCGATCTTTCCTTGCGAAATGAACGACTGTGAGTAAGGATTCCATTCCAGCTTCACATCATTCAGCAGGATCTGATAAGAGTATTCTTTAGGAAGCGAGCGCGTCATACCGAAGAGTTGAAGCTCTTCCGAGAGAACTTTTGCCGCTTCCACACCGATCAGATCATCCATTGCTTTCTTGTTGAACTCTGAAGAGAGGTTAACTGCTTTCAGGGTCGTAACCATCCGTATATCGTCAGCCATCATCTGCAGGGCCTCCGGGCTGAAATAAAATGAGAAGCCAAGGATAGACTGCACATCCACCAGCGAAGAATCGGTATTATGCACAACCCGTCCGGAGCTGCTAAGGGTCACAAGGTCGTAATTAACGCCGAAGTTTAACTTGCCTTCGCTGACAAGATTGCAGAAGTTTCTGTCGAAAGTTATCATGTTGCCATGCATACTGAGGTCAGCAAGCTTCTCCATAGAAGCTATCCTGTATCTTCCTGCCCCTTTGTCGTGGAAAAGGAAACCCTGCGCATTCAGAATGGGGTTATCACTCCAGGTCTTCCTCTCAGAGAGGAAGGTCCCGTATACACCTGCAGAGTCCAGCGAAATATATGTGCCTGAAAAGAGAAGATTATCATTTAGGTCCCTTGGCTTGTCGCTGATTGGAATTAGAATGTTCTTTGGATCAATTACAGCACTGAATTTTACAGGACTGTTATTGATCTTTTTACAGTTTGTGATAATTCCGGCTGCCCCAGTGAAGGTCAGATGATCGTCATTTGCACGGAGGGAAACATCTCCTGTGTAAGAGAAGGCTGGACTGAGGGTGAAGTTCTGAGTTACAGGAATAAATCCCTGGGCTTTCGTGACCAAAGTGTCAACCTTTATTTCAGAGAATTCTATCACCTGACTTCTGCCGTCTTCATCAATATAATCATACTTTCCTGAACCATAGTAGTTTGCGCTGCTTTCAATGTTAAGTTTTGCATTATGGATCAGATGTTTGTTGTTTATGGCCACCACTGCGCTGTCGGTCTCCCTTATCTTTGCTCCTTTACCTATGTACAGAATTCCTTCACCCGGTTGAATCAATGCATCAGCAACGGGTATATAGTTGACACCCTTGGCTTTGACATACTCATCTTGCAGGAAGTATGATGCAGAGCCGGACTGAAATTTAATTGTGTCTTTCATGTTGTTGGTAGAGATAAAGGTAGGCTTCTCCACCATGGCATGCGGCACCTTCAGCAGCTGGTCCGCCGCCATCAGAGCAGCAGATTCCCTTCCCTTTTGCGACATGTCCAAAACTTTGGTTCCCATGTCATATTCAAAGTTGGTCATCTTTGAAATGTACTCTATCTCCGGAAAAATTACCATTGACGAATCAGTATTAAGGCTGAAGGAAGCGCGCTGCTGAGGGAAGTTCACATGGGAGTTGGCATTGGTAGCTACAAAACCATACCCGTTTCCTCTCAGAGCTTTGAGATAATAATCTGATGTATCAGCATCAATTGTATTCGTTCCGAAACTGAAGGTCTCAGATGTTATCCGGGCATCCGCAATATTCACCTCGCCCTTTCCATCAAGACTTGCAGGCCGGAGTATCAGTGTTCCGTTCAACGTTGTACCGTTAGCGAACATGCTGAACTCCTTGCCGGAGTTGTTTTCGGCATACCATTCATCAGGTCCGGTGAGCCACTCAATATCCACGTCCGCAGATTTGAGCTCCGGGAATCTGTTTAATGTATCGCGGCTCATTGTGAAGCTATGAGCCCTGGTGACCATGAATTCAGGGTAAAGCAGGAAAGTATCTGACACTGCAATAGCGGTGAGATGATCAATCCTGCCGCTTCCGATAAGTCCCGAATTACTCATGCTGAGGTGATCATAGAGTTTCCCCCTGCCACTGTATATCGGTATACCCTCAGGCGCAATCGTCATGGAAAAACCAAGCGATGTGTCAGGCTGCACTGTGAGAGTCTGCCTCATAGGCTCTGTGATGCCTCCCCCGACAAATTCACCGTTAAGAGCCATGGCGGTATTGTTGTAATGGTCTATATTGCTGTAAGTGAATGGATCAATCCGGAAGTAAAACTTCTCCCGTGGATAGATGCCCTCAAGATTCGGGATATTGTCATAAAAGATGTATGAGTATGTCAATGCATTAATGATAGGGTATTGCTGCAACCGCCTGAGGCCCGATTTATTTCTCGGGTCATCAATAAACAAGTTCGCCGAGCCAAGTTGTATAAGGTTGTCAATATTCTTTATTACCGGCTTGCCGAAAGCGTCTCTTTCATCTGTCTCTACTGCAATCCGGAGGGAGTCGATTTTTGCAAGTCTAACGTAGAAGGTGTCATAATTAAATGAGAATTGTTTGCCGTATATGGTAAAGAGACCTGCTTTAACAACCCCGTCAAATGAAATGGCCCGGTTTTTTCCAACCATCAGGCGACCATTGTAAGGCATAATTGCTACCTTCTGAGAGTCACTGAGCGATACCATATTCACTCCCGCGAGATTGAGGTTAAAATTCTTCAGATCAAGAGTGGCATTCTCTTCCTGGTCTCCTGCCTCACTGTTGATTGTTATGGCATCGTAATCCTTCTTTTTGGCAAAGGAAGCTATATAGTCATCGACCTTTTTCTTGATGACCACCTCATTGAAGTTGCGGTCATAGAAAAGGAAACCGTTATTGGCCAGCTCAATGCAGAGGGCTGTAGCCTGCTCAACAGGCATCTTCATCCATTTTGCGAACCCTTCCACCGGGAATACATCAGAACCGTAGCTCTTCGCATAGTCCCTGATACGGTAAAGGGGATGTACATCATCAAGCCGCATGAGCCTGAAAAAGTTTGCTTCATTATAAAAAGAGACTGATTCAAATTTTGCAGCGCCTATTGACGATCCTCTGGTACGGGACAGAGTGATGAACTGATCATCCATGTCCCATGAAAAATTCTCAAAATAAAGATCCAGATTATGATAAGAATCAAAATAGGGGCTGCGTGACAGGGGGCTTTTTGTGCGGAACAGGCTGACCTCCCTTGTGTTGGTGTTATATGAGAAACCAAGGTTTGAATGATAAATTGAATCTTTGCCCAGATAGAGCGTGGCTGATGATTCATAACTGCTGATGGATCTCTGAGAAAGGATGAAGGTCCTTGACACAAGCCTCATAGCCAGGGTATCATTTCTGTAGAGTTTGATATTTGCCGGAAACCAGTTTGAGCCGGTCCCTGTGACAACGGCACCTTCAAGAGTAAGCCCTCCCTCATAATCTACCCCCTTATAAATATCATCAATGAAGAATCTGGTATCATAGGTCTCAAAACGAGGCATCGTGGCTTTGTCAGGCGAGGCTATCTCCACTGCTCTGTCTGTCAGTTTACCCTTCACCGGCTCGTGGAAGTAGGTCGTTTGGGTCAGCAGGGATGAGTCACAGGTAAATTCGCTCTTCGTGACATCAATGTCAAAATCGGAAACTGTTGCAAAGACTTTTGAACGATCATAGCCGGCTTTCTCCCAGGTCACTGTTCCCTTATCACAATGCAGACGAAAGACATCAGGATAATAGGTACCTGAAAAGTCATAAATTTCTGTGCTGTCTTTGCTCAGGAAGCACTTAAGGGTCACGGTCTTGATGTCAATCTTCAGAACCGTGTCGCGCGCAAACTCGACTGATCCACCCTGAGTCTTCCACCTGACTGAGCCTGCTGAATAAAGGGTGTTATCAACCAGCAGCAGGCCGGTCACTTCGATGAATTTTTCAATCGATGCATTTGTGAAGCGGGGGTCAAAGGCCATTTCACTCAGGCCGGAGAGCCATGCGCTGACCTCATCTGAAGTCTGCCCGGTCTTGATAAAGTCAGCGAGTGTTCGCACGTAGAAAATAAACCCGGGGACCTGACTTACCCTTCGGCCCCTGAGCTGGCTAGCCACATTAATTATCCCGTCTTTAGTTTCCCGTGAAAAACATGTGCTGTCGTACAAAGAAATAAAAAGATTAACCTCAGCTTTTTGCGGCTTACTGACAAGTGTTCCCATAAATGCCGTCAGTTCGGTCGTGAATTTTGAGGCATCACCGGAAAACTGGATTGAAACCTGCCCCGCTGCCGGAAATGAAAGGGCAGCTGCTGCAAGGAGTGTGAAGATGATCTTTTTCATCAGGTGATTACAATGCATTCACAATGCTGCAGAATTCATCCTTTGCCAGCGATGCTCCCCCGATCAGTCCGCCATCGACATCAGCATTGGCAAACAACTCAGCGGCATTTGAGGCCTTGCAGCTTCCTCCATAAAGGATTGTAGTATCTGACGCTACATCGGGTCCGTATTGTTTTTTAATAATATCACGGATAAAATGATGCATTTCCTGCGCCTGGGCTGGAGTGGCAGTAACTCCCGTTCCTATGGCCCATACGGGCTCATATGCTATAACACATTTCCTGAATTCTTCGACAGGAAGAGTGAAAAGGCCTTTATCAAGCTGTCTCCTGACAACTTCAAAATGATTGTTTTTTTCTCTCTCTGGCAGTACTTCACCGCAACAGAAAATTACCCTCAGGCCATTGCGGAGGGCTTCAAGTGTCTTGGCGGCAAGAAGTGCATCATCTTCACCATAATAGGAACGGCGCTCCGAGTGGCCAATTATGACACTGGCGGCACCTGTGCTTCGTATCATTGCTGCCGAAATCTCTCCTGTGAAGGCCCCGGACTTATGATCATTGCAGTTCTGTGCCCCGGTGGTCAGTCCCTTTGCAGTAAGCAGCGAACTGACAGTTCCAAGATGTATGAAAGGCGTACACAGGATGACTTCTTTATCCTTCAGCGGATGATCCTTAAAATAACTGTTAATGGCGGTGGCAAAGGCAACACCCTCGCTCAGTACCATATTCATTTTCCAGTTGCCTGCTACTATTTTTTTTCTCATTGTTCAATTTATATTTTAATCTCTGTTTTTAACGTGATCATTGTTTGCCACTCTGAAAGGAAGTGTAATGGCAATAATAAGCGAAATTGCCAGTAATGTACTTATAATGACAAGATTAACGTTTTTTTGTGTATTGGTTTTCAATGCCAGAGCGTTCAGATCTCCAGAGAAAGCCTCCTTGTCAGGTAATCCATGGAATGACCATTTAGCCATCACAGTACCATTATGAAGGAGTACAAAACCCGGATCTGATCTGATCACTGTCTTAAGTGTCACCTCATCTGCAAACAGGGCATTAAAACCTACGATCAGGCGTCTTGCCTCCTCAAAAGGAGTGGCTGTCACAATGTAGAATTTCCTGCCTTTCTCCTGAAGGGCTAACCCGAGGTCATATCCTTTCACCAAACCGTCCCTGTCTGATTTATCGAGCCTCCGGGCAATCATCAGCACTACATCGCCTTCGCTCCGGATGACCTGGTCAGTCATGTCAGCACCCTGGTCGTTAACCAGCGTGAAATCGTGTATCGGCGGAACATAGCCGCGGGAGATAAGAACCGATTTCTGATCAATGAATTTCCATGTCGTATCGTTAGCAGGGTAATCATTCAGGGTAAACTCTTTCCGGACGCTGTCCTTCTCATAAATAAATCTGATATCATATTTATCGGCTTGTGCATCATTGGGTATTGACATCGCTTCCGGAAGGTTGGTCCCGACCTTAAAGGGCCTGAAATCGATGAGAGGCTGATATGCCAGGTTATAACGCATGAAGAGAAGGAAAAGAAAAGCAACTGCCAGCGTTGCATTTAGACCTGATCTTATAGGGAGAGTGCCGGTGCGGTCATTTCTCCTGCTAAAGACAAAAACAACCAGAAGGGTAATGACAATGTTTTTAAAGAAGGTCTGCCAGTTGGTAAGATGTATTGCATCACCAAAACAGCCGCAGTCGGAAACCGGATTAAATATTGCCAGGACAAGTGTCAAAGGTGTGAACAAAGCCATGAACAGGGCAGCCATCCATGACGCAAGCCTTACAAGAGATCCCGTCAGGAGCATCATGCCGGTAACAAACTCAACCAGGCAAAGAATTATAGCAAGGGGTAGGGCCAGATCATGAAGAAATCCGACCCCGAAGGCAGTGAAATAATCACCCAGTTTGAAAGCTGTACCCATTGGGTCAATCCCTTTCACAAAACCTGAAAATACAAAGAGAAGGCCTGTGAGTATCCTGCCGATTTGCGTTAGAGCCTTCATCTGAGGATTTTTTTCTCTTTCAGTTTGTCAAGTATCAGCTGAAAAATCTCAACGGGTGTGAAAATCACATTATCAGAGTTATAGCAGCGTATTACCTGAAGGTTATTGTCTTCTTCGGCCACTGAAGTATAAACATCGCGTACTCTTTTCTGAAAGTCGAGACTGCTTTCATGTATATCAAGGTTACCAAGAAGATAGCTCCTGTCTTCACCCTGACGCTGGGTCTTTAGTTTTTCTTCTGTAAACCTGAAAGGAACATCAAGGAAAATATTTATATCGGGCCTGGGAATGCTGAAATGATCAAACTCAAGATTTTTTATCCACTCCAGGAGCTTCTTTACCTCTTCAGTTGAATTCAGTTTTGCACACTGATAGGCAATATTTGAGTAGGTGTAGCGGTCCAGGATCACATAATATTTTTCTTCCAGCCATGCCTCAATCATGGGCGCAGCATCTTTCCTGTCACCAGCATAAAGCATCGCGACAAGGTAAGGATCAACATTATTGATATCCCCGAACTCGCCCCTGAGAAAACGGGCTATAAGTTCTCCGAAATAAGGTGTCTCGGTACGCGGAAAATGAATATACCGGCAATGCAGATTTCTTTCGGAAAACCAATTCTTAAGCAATGAAATCTGTGTTGATTTACCTGCACCGTCTAATCCTTCAATTACAATGAGTTTCATTACTGAGATCTCTTTCAGATAGGGTTATTTAAATCCATGATGCTGCGGTTTTAAAGATAAATATTTATAGGAAGCAGCTTGTCAGGTCATAACTGATTTTATCAACACTCTTTTTATGACAAAAAATAACATCCTCAGGCTACTTACGGACAAAGTGATCCATAATGAAAGGTATTTCCATGGAGAGTTCGGCGACTCCTGCAAGCTTTCCGTTATCATACCATGGAGTCTGGTAGATGAGTTTTTTAACGCCTTCTTTTTCAATAGTATAGCAGTTGACCTTTTCAGTGTCTATAATACCCAGGATCTTTTCCCAGGATTGGGGTTTATGACACTCCTTAAGGTTTCTGCCTAAAAGTTCCTTGCCTCCGTCTTTGGAAAATGCCGCAGCTGATTTGTTATTCATAAACAGAATTATTCCGGATGTGTCAGAAACTGTGATTGCGACGCTTAGCTCACCGGCCCAGTTTATATCATTCATGTGTCTGATATTTGAGATTTATTAATGCATACAGCAAATATAGCCATTTTGGATAGCAACGGTCAGCCATCATAAAACACCGTTTCACGGCAATGACTATCTTTATAAGAGTTTAGATAATGAATATGTTTATAAATATTAAGGGCAGGCTTCTTGATCTTCGGAAGCCAAGGATAATGGGCATAATTAATGTGACTGAGGATTCTTTTTATGCCGGCAGCCGGGTTACCTCTGATATAGAGATCCTGACCGTTGCAGGAAAGATGCTTGATGAAGGAGCTGACATCCTTGATATCGGAGGATGCTCAACCCGCCCGGGGGCAACACAGGTCAGTGAGGAGACGGAGAAAAAGCGCGTGTGCCGGGCAACAGAACTAATCCTTGGTAAACATCCGGAAGCTATACTTTCTGTTGATACTTATCGCTCTCGCGTGGCAGAAGAGGCCGTAAATAATTCGGGAGCAGCTATCATCAATGACATCTCCGGAGGAGAAATGGACAAAGAGATGTTCCCTCTGGTTACGAGGCTGAATGTACCGTATATTATGATGCACATGCAGGGAACACCACAGACGATGCAATCAAGCCCTCATTACGATGATGTTGTTGCAGACATACTATACTGGTTCGGGCAGAGGATAACCCATCTGCAACACGCCGGGGTCAGGGATATAATTATTGACCCGGGTTTTGGCTTCGGGAAAACGGCAAAACATAACTTTGAAATACTGCGAAGATTGGATGAGTTTCATATTACCTCTCTGCCGGTACTGGTAGGCCTCTCAAGGAAATCAATGATCTGGCGTTCGGTGCATGTAACAGCTGATGAGGCACTTACCGGTACATCTGCTTTGCACATGACTGCGCTGATGAAGGGAGCTTCAGTGCTCCGTGTCCATGATGTAAGGGAGGCAAAAGAGGTCATCACACTGTTTGAAAAGATTTATCCTGACGGCATCCTATTCGATCATTATTGTTAAATTTGTCCGTCACCCTATTCTGTTGTATGTTTAATTTATCCGTCCTCGATATAATCGATATTTTAATGGTAGCATTTATTTTCTACCAGTTGTATCGTCTTATCAGGGGAACTGCTGCTTTTAGCATATTTCTGGGAATATTTTTTGTTTACCTCTTCTGGCTTATGGTCAAAGCTCTGAATATGGAACTGATCAGTGCCATCCTGGGACAGGTGATAGGAGTAGGGGTAATTGCACTTATCATTGTTTTTCAGCAGGAGATCCGACGTTTCCTTCTCGCTATCGGTAACAGATATATAAGCCGCAACCGGTTCTCGTTTGATAAATACTTTCCTTCGGGAGCCGTTGACCAGACTACCAACCAGATTGTCGAAGAGATTGTACGGGCTGCCGAATCGATGGCTCAGGCGCGCACGGGTGCCCTTATGGCAATAGGACGGTCAAGCCTGCTTGATATCTATTCAGAAGGAGGTGAGTTGCTGAACGCCCTCGTTACCGATGAACTGCTGAAGACAATATTCTATAAAGGGTCACCTCTGCATGACGGTGCTGTTCTGATACAGAACGGTAAAGTCTTTGCCGCCCGGTGTCCTCTTCCATCGACAGACCAGACCGGGTTGCCGGCCAGGTTCGGCATGCGTCACAGGGCTGCTATAGGTCTGACGGAAGCGACTGATGCTATAGTGATAATCGTGTCTGAAGAGAGAGGCAGGATATCAGTTGCTGATGCCGGAAAAGTACATGAAGACGTTACCCCCAACGAACTCCGGCAGATACTTCTTACCCTCAGGATATAATAATATTGCAGGCCTTAATGATACCTGAGTCTCAAGTCAATGATGTTATCATAAACGTAATAACAGGGTTGATCACATGTCGTTTCATCATAGCGGACCTTGGGACTGGCGGCACCAACCGTCACATATTTTTTGCCATCAAGCGTGAACTCAACACTTGCTGAATAATCCTTATATAGCAGCGCATCAAAAGTCACGTATGAATAACTTTCATTCACACTGATGCGTTTGAGAACAATACTGTCTTCTATAGCACCCTCAAATACAGTAACGGAAGGGTTTGAGGGTACATAATCAGGACTTCTTATATATATCTCCAGCTGGACCAGGTAATTCTCCGATGTGTCACATTTGGTGCAATCAGTTAATCCTCCTTTCTCACATGAGAACAGCAGGAGCAATGTCAGGGCCACTATGATGTGACTATTCTTCATAGTTGTAGATTTTTATCTTTTTACCGGCAGTCGCCGGAGCTGTCCGCGAAAGTGTATATGAAATGCCAAGGCTGAACCAGCTTGGGGGTACCTTGTAAAAGGGCATCTTCATATAGACAAATCCCGCACTTGCGGTAAAATTACTGATGTGCCATCTGATTTCTGCTGAGGGAATGATGCAGAAACTGTTTTCAGGTTTCATGTTAGTGCCTTCGTACTCTGAGAAAAAGCGGTAACCGACAGACAGTGATGTAACGGCACTTAACCTGCTGTTTTTGAACTGGAAGAAAATGAAATCCTTAAAGATCCCGGCAGATAACACCGAAGTGTTTACCCTGTACTGATAGATTATTTCAGAACCGTCGACCAGTAACTGGTATCTGAAGGGATTGAATGCAGCACCCAGGGTGATGCCTGCCTTCAGCCTCGGTTCAGCAATTGAAACTGCCCCGGTCATCAGTAAATAATGAGACGTAAACATTCCTCCTCCCGAGAATGTAAGCTCTTCAAGGGCTAACCTTTGTTTTTCAGTTATTCCATGATCATTCAGCAGAGACAGAAGCTTCTTATAGCCATAGAATTCGGCTATGCTGGCCGGATTATTTGTCCGTGTATTACTGTAATTCCATCTCTTGCCGTTCTTAAGCAAAAAAGTGACTGCCTCTTTATGCCCGTACCTGACTGCGCAACCAAGGGCATCAAGGCCGGTATTATTGACCGCGTACAGGTTTGCACCTGAATTAAGCAGCAGCCTCATCATCAGCGTGTCACCCTTCTGGGCTGCCCCCATCAGGGGTGAAAAACCTTCATTGTCATGTGTATTGGGGTCAGCACCTGCCTGAAGCAGGATATCAGATATATCATAATAACCGAAACTCACTCCGATCATTAAAGGGGAATTCCCTTCGGTATCATATATTTCGACAGGTGAATCATAATAAAGCAGCATGTCGGTGATGTAGAATAACCCCAGTGCAGCAGCATGATGAAGCGGGGTAGAATTATAGCTGTCGCCCAGTTTGAGAGAGGCACCGTATCGTATCAGAAGTTCGGCTATCTCAAGATTATTTGCCCTCACAGCTGTTATGAGCGGAGTGTTACCGTACTGGTCACGTTTGTCCGGCAAGGCACCCAAAAGCAATAGAATCTCTGCTGCCTCCTTTTTTCCGGATGCAACCGCATAATGAAGAGGAGTGGCAACACCACCGGCAAATGTATTTACATCTGCCCCTTTTGCAAACAACCTTAGTATCTCATTGCATGCGCCCAGCCAAGACGCAGTCTGCAAATTGAGATTATCAGCATCAACACTGTTTGAAACATAATCGGAAGTGTCAACGTATAATAAGTTCTCATTGTACTCATTAAGTACGACCCTGATTCTGGTCACTGCTGAGTCTATGTTCAGTGAATCCTTCTGGGCTTTCACCTCGGTCGAAACAGATAAAAGGAGAAAAAGGATCAGTATATGTCTGTACATTGCAGTCACAAATACAAATTTAGTTGCAGTTTTAAGGTGGAACGATTTTGTTGATATTTTTTTTCAATGGTTAAGAAAATAGATAATAAGAAGTGTTGTGAGGACGTTTAAAATATACTTTTGTACGCAGACAATAAACAGGAATGTACCTTATGACCTCAGGAAATCGCCGGTTATGCATTATATTTATGTCGGTTCTAGGCATATTTTCTTTTGTTCTGCCTGTCGGGACGGAGCGGGTGTCAGTTATTGATGCGGCTTCCATGCCGGCACATCTTCGGATCGATAACAATCTGACTGACAAGAATCTTTTTGGTAACGCTGAAAAGAGTGTTGAGTGGTTCATGAAGAACTACGAAATCAGAGGTGCGTCTGTTGCCATTGCCCGGGAGGGGAAGCTTCTTTATGCCCGCGGCTTTGGCTATGCCACACTTACAGACTCGATGCCCGCCGAGCCTTATCACCGCTTCCGTATTGCCAGTGTCTCGAAGCTTGTAACCGCTGTGGCAGTTTTAAAACTACAGGAAGAGGGCAGGTTGTCTGTCAATGACCACGTTTTCGGCCCCGGCGGTATACTTAACGATACTCTTTTTGCTCACCCGAAAGATAAGCGCGTATTTGATATCACCGTAGGTCATCTGCTTGCACACGAGGGAGGATGGTCACAGCGCTTCGGAGATCAGATGTTCATGCCTGATGTTGTTTCAAGGACCATGGGTGTTCCAATGCCAGTTGATACAAAAACTATCATCAGGTTTGCTCTCGATAAAAATCTTCATTTTACACCCGGCGCCGGCCAGTCATATTCCAATCTAGGTTACAGCATTCTCGGCCTTGTAATTGAAAAGGTTTCAGGAATGAGCTACGATGAATACTGTTCAAGCGCGGTGCTTGAACCGTTGGGGATCTATGATATGGATCTCGGTCACAATCTGCCGGGGCAGGCCCTGCCACTCGAGGTATCTTATTATGAAGTAGATAATGCTCCCCTTAAACCATCTATATATGGTACCGGTGAGATGTTGCCGGCAAGCAGGGGAGGCAATGATATTGAAGCCCTTGGGGCAGCGGGAGCATGGGTGGCAACAGCCCCGGACCTTATGAGGCTGCTACTCGCTGTCGACGGGTTTGATGACCCGAAAGACATCCTGACACCGCAGAGCATCACTTTCATGACTGATGTTTATAACGGTTATGCTCCTGTAGGGTGGAGGGCAACCATGGTCAACGGGTCATGGTGGCGCACAGGGTCATTCCCCGGAACGACTGCGATGATGAAACGCCTGCCCGACGGTACGGCATGGGTGGTGTTGCTTAACACCAGCGCCTGGAACGGACCGGAACTTACAATTGATATTGACAGGATGATGTCAAAATTCATCGGCAGGGTTAAAGAGTGGCCGCAGACTGACCTGTTCAGGTATTCGGTGCCTGTTCCTCTCAGGTTTCCTACTCTGCAAAAGCTTCTGAGATGAAGAAGGGATAAATTAAAAACCCGGTGTGCTTTACTGTTAATGTAAATATTGTCAGGGAAGAGCTTGAGGACCGCTATGGCGCTGACCTCATCGATCGTGATAAATATCGTCCCAGCTATTATTATCATGCCTACAGCCTGCCTCTCATGCCCGTCGTATGTTCAGATAATCCCGCCTCTCTGCGTCTCCTCAGATGGGGATTGATACCTTCATGGGTTGCGGATGAGAGTGAAGCCAGCGAGATAATGATGAAGACTTTCAATGCCAGGTCTGAAACAATAGATACGAAACCTGCCTTCAGAGAGTCGTTTGCCTTACGCAGGTGCCTTGTGCCTGTTAGGGGTTTTTTTGAATGGCAGCATATCGGAGGCAGGAAAATACCCTGGTACATAAGCCTGCGTGATGAAGATATCTTTTCTCTTGCAGGGATATGGGATTCATGGACGATGAAGGGAGGTATTACTCTGAATACATTCTCAGTAGTGACAACAAAGGCCAATGAACTGATGGCAGAGATACACAATACAAAAAAGCGCATGCCGGTCATCCTGCCGGCTTCTGCTGAGAAAATATGGCTTAAGAGTGAATTGGAAAAGAGCGCGGCGGTGGCACTGATGGAACCTGTCGCATCTGAGATGCTCAAAGCTCATACTGTCAGTCCTCTTATCACAAATGTACGTGCTGACCGCAACAGGCCTGAGCTTGTCATGCCATATAACTACCCCGTTCAGGGGCTGTTGTTCTAACGGTTCACTGGGAGACAAACACAAATGTCAGAAATCCGGCTTGTCTGACGGGAGCGCTGGGGTCACGGTTGAAAGTTGACCTTAGGGCGTAGTCTATCGCTGTCTCGGTAAGACAAGGGTCTTTGGTCGTTGAAAGACTGGAAGCCGGCTCAGCCTTAAGAACGTTGCCGCTTTGGTCCACCTCAATTGTCAGCGTGATCTGCCCTGCGCCCTCACACTTGTAGATAGGAATGGGAAGGTAAACATGATGCCTGCCGGCAAGATCATAAAAGATACGTGTCGGGCCTCTGAATGTGCCTTTCTCCTGAGGCTTCACCTTTTTTTCAGTAAGCTGGGGTTTAACCTCTTCTTTGGGGATATTTATCTCATCCCTGCCAGCCTCGTCAGCCATCTTCTGCTCGTCGATAAAATTCTTCTCATTCAGCATGCCGCTTTTAATAAGCTCCTCCTTGACCATATCCTCGTATTCCTTGGGGTCAATATCAACAGGCTTGTCAGCAAGGTTTTTAATAACATTGACGAGTTCCTCAGCCGTAGCGCCTGCAAACTGATCATTTTTGGACAGCTCTATTGCTTTTTTCATGTCAGGATCAGGGAGCTCCTGATCCACGGAGAGGATGATCTCGGCAGCCAGCTCGCGTCTCATTGCTGATACTTTGACCGACATAAATATCACTGCAACAAGCAGATGAATTATGATTGTCACCATCACAGCCGTGAATATGGTCTCAAACCTGTTCATCAGGGTACGAAAGTATGAATTATTGTTTATTTTGCATCGGCCATGCCTCAGAATCGTGCACTAAGTTTAAGGTTAAGACTACGGCTCGTGAGATAATTGGGAACGGCATATTCAAGCGACTTACCTTCACTGTTCTTAACGGTCCTGATCCATGTATACGAAATTGTGTTTCTCATATCAGCAAGGTTGAAGACTTCAATTCCTGCAACAAGTTCTTTTATAACGGATCCCTGCCTTTTCCGGTCACTGCTGATCAGAACCTTTGAGAATCCTATGTCTACCCGTCTGTAAGGTGGCATCCTGAACCAGACATCCCACTGGTTCCTTCCCGGCGGGGATGTTGGTATTCCTGTACCGAAAGCAATGTTTATGTTTGCTCTGAAATCCGGATGACCGGGAAGATAATCCTGGAAGAAAATACTGAAATTCAATCTCTGGTCAAAGGGTGAGGGGAACCACCCTGTATTATATGAAGGGATTTTCATTTCCGATTTCATAAATGAAAGGCTAAACCATGACTCAACACCCTGTACGAATTCGCCGTTGACCCTGAGGTCAAGTCCGGCTGAGTAACCCTCTGCAATATTTCCGCCATAATAGATCAGTCTCACATTGTCAACTGTGTATGGTACCAGCCTGTTAAAGAACTTACCATAAGCTTCTGCAGTGAACCTGAAAGGTCTCTCCCAGGCAACAAAATCATAATGCAGGCCGGCAATGATATGCATTGAGCGCTGGGCCTTAAGCACCAGTGATTCATCTTTGGTTTCAAGCATCATCTCTCGGCCGCCCGGAGGTTGGTGATATGCACCTGCAGAGACATGCGCTGACAGGCGTCGTGATAACGGCATACTTACCGAAATACGGGGGGAGAGCAATGTCTCTGAGTTATAGGTATCGTATGCAGCCCTGATCCCTGCATTCAGCTCGCATATCATGCCTGCCAGGCTGAAGCTGCTCCTGTTAATGAGATATGCTTCGGCAATTGTGCTGTTTACCTCACTGCTGTGGTCATTGAATGATGTCAGACTAAGTTCATCATCACTTGTACCTACCGTATAACCTGCGGAGTCAACCCGCAACCATTCATTTACATCTATGTCATGACTGCGGTGCCTTGCAGTCAGGCCCCACTCAAATCTTGTCGGCCCTGCAGCAGCAAATCCTTTGTACGAAAGTGATACCATGCTGGTATGCAGACTGTTGCGCGCATGCGAAAGCCAGCTTCCTACTCCCGCATTAATAAGTGAGTCAGGATTATTCTCTGAGCCTTCTGTCTTGTCCAGTGCGGTGAGGTTGTAGGCTCCCCAAATGTCAAAATTCTCGTTTTCTAAAGCACGGTAGCCTGATAGTATGATTTTAGAGGATACCCCGTTATTGTGAAGGAGATTTAATGTGACATCTCCTCCTCCGCAGTCATATCTGTCACGTTCACCTCCGTCAAACCACGCATATAATTTGAAGGCATCCTGAGTAGTTCCGAATGTCGTCGTCCGGCTCTCCGGCATAAATGTGTACCTGTTTGATGAACCCCACAGTAAAATTGTTATCCTCGCATTACCGCCAGGGTTGTATCCGGCCATAGCCTGTACATCGGCAAAATGTGGCGAGTACTGGCCACTTAAATCAAGGCTGCTGAGAATTAGGGCATTAGTACGGTATCTTGCTCCTGCAATGAAATAGAATTTATTGTTCCTGCTTCTGGCACCTGCATGAACTGAAGACGTGATGAGGCTGAGAGACGCTGAAGCTTCAAAAGTCTCAGGTTCACGGTAGGTGATGTCAAGAACTGACGACATGCGGTCTCCATAAGCGGCGCTGAACCCTCCGGGCGAAAAACTGACCAGGGCAGTCAGGTCAGGGTTTATCCTGCTGAGCCCTTCCTGCTGTCCCGACCTGATAAGGTACGGCCTGTAGACTTCTACATCATTAATATAGACAAGGTTCTCATCATAGCTGCCACCTCTGACCGCATAGCTGGAACTCAGCTCACTGAAGGACGATACCCCCGGGAGTGTGGTAATCGCTGCTTCGATACCTCCTGACACTGATGGTATGACCATACCGGCAACAACAGGTACGGAAATGGCTGTTATGTTATCAGTTCTCCCGGCATTTATTTCAACACCTCCAATTTCTATGATTTCACTTTTAAGAGTGACATTCAGGGGGTGAGTTGACTCAGCCTTTGTGATTGAAATTGTATCGGCCTTATATCCAACAAAGGAAAATAAGACGGTATATTGCGGCTCATCTGCCATCAGTGGGATAGAGAACAGGCCGTTTTCGTCTGAGACAGTTCCGCTGGAAGATGAGGGAATAAAGATGCTTACGCCGGCAAGTGCCACTCCCGATGTGTCTGTTACCATCCCTTTAATTGCATCATTCTGAGCAATCAGGGGAGAAGCAGCTAGGGGAATCAGTAAAACAGCGGTTAGAATAACTTTTATCCTTGACGTCAGTGGCATCAGTCACTCTTTTTTTTCTTCCTGACCTTGGTCTTTGTATGTTTGGCGGCAGTCGACTTTTCGTTCTTCAGCATACCGCCTTTAACTCCCTTGAGGAACCTTGACCAAGCAAAAGGATTAAGCAAATTATTAGCCGGTGCCTGGCCGCGGGTATACAGATTATCTGATACCTGCTGCATTGTATACCTGTAGCCCTGGCCGGGCGTGGAGCGCATATCAGACCATGTCTGCTGCTCAACAAGGGCCAGGTTAAACGCCATATTCTCCATGAGTGGGTCCTTAGGCTTATTCTCCAGCACAGCCCTCTTGAATTCAGAATAGGTCTTCCAGGGCAGTATTGGCACCTCCTCAATAATAACAGTGTCGGAGATCATTTTAACATCCGTGATGTAGCTTGTGCCTGTAAGAGTCACAGGTACGGTGAGAAGAGTCGATTTGTATCCAACAGCGCTGAAAAAGACCGTATCACCCGGTGTACTGATAATTGAGAAAATTCCACGATGATCGCTTGCGGCGCCACGTCTGAGGTCCTTTGAATAGATGCTGACACCCGGTACTAAAAATCCCTTTTCATCAGCTGTCAGGCCGTCAATCTGGATAAACTTCTTATTTTCTACCTGCGCACTGATCCGGCAAATAATAAGAAACAGCAACAGGCTTGTGACTAAAACCTTCTTCAATGGTACTTAGTTTTTCTTCGTAAAGTAAACATTATTGGCTGTTGATTCTTACTTTTAACTTAACTTTAATAAGTTTAGGGAAAATTTATAGAAGCCAAAATTATATGCATAAATTATTATTGCTTGGTGATGAGGCAATTGCACAGGCTGCTTTGGATGCCGGGCTGAGTGGAATGTATGCCTATCCGGGTACGCCTTCAACTGAGATCATGGAGTATATCCAGTCATCGCTGCAGGCAGCGAAAGAAGGGATTCACCGCGAATGGTCATCAAATGAAAAAACCGCTATGGAAGCTGCACTGGGAATGTCTTATGCGGGAAAAAGGGCGATGGTCGCTATGAAGCATGTAGGCCTGAATGTTGCAGCGGATGCTTTCATCAACTCCGCTGTTACCGGTGTCAACGGCGGACTTATTGTCGTGGCTGCCGATGACCCTTCAATGCATTCTTCACAGAATGAGCAGGACTCACGCTTCTACGGTAAGTTTGCCCTTATTCCCATCTTTGAACCGCGCAACCAGCAGGAGTGTTACGACATGATCTTTGATGCTTTTGACTTGTCTGAAAAATACCGTTTGCCGGTTCTTTTGCGCATAACCACACGTCTGGCCCATTCACGGGCCTCGGTGACTCTCCGCGAACCGAGGGCTATGAACAAACAGTCACTTCCATCAAACCCGAGACAGTTTGTGCTACTTCCGGCTATAGCACGGAAACAGTACAGGGCGCTTACGCAACTGTTTGACAAGCTGCCTTATGACCCTGTTCTTTCAGGATGGAACAGGCTAAGAAAGGGTATTGGCAGAGGGACCGGTATAATCACCTGCGGAATAGCTTACAATTATCTTCTTGAGAACATTTCCGGGATCCTTGATGATTATACTGTTCTTTCTGTTGCTGCCTATCCCCTGGATAAAAGCAAGGTTGCTGAACTTGTTGACAATTGTGAAAAGGTGCTGGTCCTTGAAGAAGGCTATCCTTTCATTGAGGAACAGCTTCGCGGTCTGCTCGACAGAGATGTGAAGGTGATGGGGCGTCTTGACAGTACAGTACCGCGCGACGGCGAACTTAATCCTGCTATTGTGGCTGAAGCTCTCGGAATGAAGCCTATTCCCGGCAGAGAAGTTCCCCCGATTGTCAGACAACGGCCTCCGTCTTTCTGCAAGGGATGCGGCCATGCTGACGTGTTCGCAGCTCTGGCTGAGGTGATGAAAGAGTTCGGACCGGGAAGGGTCTTCTCGGATATCGGATGTTATACGCTGGGAGCCCTGCCTCCATACAATATGGTCAATTCATGCGTTGATATGGGCGCTTCGGTGACAATGGCTGTCGGTGCTGCTGACGCAGGACTCTTTCCGGTCGTAGCAGTCATAGGAGACTCTACTTTCACACATTCAGGAATGACGGGACTACTTGATGCGGTGATTAAGAACTCGCCTGTAACGGTTATTATTTCAGATAACTCGACCACAGGCATGACCGGAGGACAGAAATCGCAGGCTACCGACAGGCTCGAAAGCATTTGTCTCGGCCTTGGTGTCAACCGTGATCACCTGAGAGTGATAGTGCCGCTGAGAAAAAATCATGAAGAGAACATTGCCGTAATGAGGGAGGAACTGTTGTATCACGGATTGTCTGTGGTGCTGGCCAGAAGAGAGTGCATTCAGACTGCATCAAGAAATAAGAAAACTGATGCAACAGAGAAAAATAAAACAAAGCAATAACATGAAGTGTGACATAATACTGGCAGGCGTTGGAGGACAGGGCATTCTCTCCATCGCAGCTACTATTGGACTTGCTGCCGTTGAAAAGAACCTTTTTCTGAAACAGTCGGAAGTACATGGAATGAGTCAGAGAGGAGGTGATGTTCAGTCGCATCTAAGGCTATCAGACAAGGAGATACATTCAGACCTCATACCGGCTGGCAAGGCTGACCTGATAATAAGTGTTGAGCCTATGGAGGCCCTGCGTTATCTGCCGTGGCTCTCGCCTGATGGGTGGATTGTTACGAACTCGGTCCCTTTCATCAACATCACTGATTACCCTGACACTGATGAGATAATGGCAGAACTGAAGAAAACGGGTAACACTATTGTCATTGATGCTGATGCCATCGCAAAAGACCTTGGCTCGTCAAGGTCGGGTAACATGGTCATTCTGGGAGCTGCTTCCTCATTTATCTCTCTGCCTTTCGAAAGCCTGGAAAATTCGGTCAGGCAACTTTTCAAACGTAAGGGGGAGGAGGTTGTCGACCTTAACCTGAAGGCACTGAGAGCTGGCAGGGAGTCAGCCGGACGATAACAGTAGAGACGCCCGATCTGGGCGTCTCTACCACACGGAAACGATATTCCACACCTGCCCTGTTTCCTCAGGCAATTTCCTTTTCTGCCTTTGTCCTCGGCGAGCTGAGAAGCATCAGATCTGAAGCGATGATCTCGGTGGTGTTCTTCGTCACTCCGTTCTTGTCAGTGTAGGTACGATAGCTGATGCGCCCCTCGATACAGACCTGTTTGCCTTTCTTAAGGTACTTTGAAGAGAGCTCTGCCAGCCCGTTCCATGCAACGACGGAATGCCAGACTGTCTCCTCGGTTTTGGTGCCATCTGCACTCTTGAAGTTCTCATTTGTGGCCAGCGTGAATTTTGCCACTTTCTTGCCGCTGTCAAGCGTCTTGATTTCCGGTTCATGACCGACATTTCCGATCAGCTGAACCCTGTTTCTTAATGCATTCATGATACTTAGTTATTAGGTTAATAATGCTGTTAACGATACAAAGGTGCACCCTCTCTGACACATCATTCGGTTATTAATCATTTCTATTCATTTCTCAGTCGTTTATATTCGTTTGTAAACGTTTTTTGTTAACTTTATCAAAACATTACGCTGTGGAAAGAGTATGTCTTGACTGCGGAGCTAAACTTCTCGGCCGGTCTGATAAAAAATTCTGCTCCGACCAGTGCCGCAACAATTACAACAACCGTCTTAACCGTGACCAGAATAATTATGTTCGGAATGTCCATGCCCAGCTGAGGCGAAACCGAAGGATCCTTTCCGACCTGTTTGACGACGGCCACTATCGCATTCATCGTGATGCCCTGATCGCACAGGGTTATAATTTCACTTTTTTTACCCACCTCGTCGAAACGAAGGAAGGACTAAGATGGTCATACTGTTTCGAGTACGGGTTCAGGGAATCAGGAAAGGGCTACCTGGAGCTTCAGAAGAGCAGCAACTATCTGGAGATTGAACCGGAGGCAGAGGAGGCGTGAGTTCTGAATAACAGACAACGGATAACAGATAACGGACAAAACCGTATTTTGCTAAACTCTAATGGCACACAAATGAAAAGACTGATAATAGTTGTTGCGGCATCGTTGATTGCATTTGCAGCTTTCTCCCAGAAACAGAAGGCCTATGAGAATGGATATATTATTAAGGTAGGTGATACAGCTCCTGATTTTACCATCATGGAGGCAGGGGGCAGGACCTACAAGCTCTCAGACCTGCGAGGGAAAGTTGTCATGCTGCAGTTCACTGCCAGCTGGTGTAGTGTATGCCGCAAGGAGATGCCATTTATCGAGAGTGAAATATGGTTACCGGGAAAAATAAAAGGCCTGGCCTTAATTGGAATAGACCGCGATGAACCCGGGGAAAAGGTGCTGAAATTCAGGGACGACATGAAAATAACATATCCTCTCGCTCTCGACCCCGGTGCTGAAATCTTTGCTCTTTACTCCCTGAAGGAGTCAGGTGTTACGCGAAATGTAATAATTGACAGGAAAGGCAAAATCATTTTTCTTACACGCCTCTTTGAGCGCGATGAATTTGACAACATGAAGGAGATAATCTTCTCAGAACTGGCAAAAAAGTGAAATAAACAAGCCTTTTTTGTCAATCCGTGCAACCTTTTGATACTTTTTGACGTTAATCATTTTACAATCCTGTACTATTAACTAAAAAAGACAAAAATGAAAAAGATCCTGGTTGTTATGTTTGCAATTATGCTTGCTTCACCTCTTTTTTCGCAGATTCATTTCGGTATTAAAGCAGGAGCAAGCACTGACTTTACATTTACAAATCAGACATTCAAAAACACTACTGTGACTATTCAGAACCTTAAGACAGCAGAATGGGGAGCCCAGGGAGGAGTGTTTATGAGAGTTTCTTTTTTAGGCTTTTACCTACAACCTGAACTGCTTCTTGCCACAGCCACAAATTCTGTCACTTATGATGACGTTGAAGCAGGCGGAGTTCCGGTCATTTATAACCAGAAGTTCAATAAACTCAACATTCCTGTTTTACTGGGGTTTAAACTGGCATTCCTGAGAATAAATGCCGGTCCGGCTGCATCAGTTCTGATAAGCGACCCAAAAGAAATAATTCAGGGAGCGACCTACAAGAGGGCCACATTCGGCTACCAGGCAGGTGTTGGAATTGACCTGTTTAATAAACTGACGCTGGATTTACGATATGAAGGTAACCTGAACCAGTTTGGCGACAAGATAACCATCGGTGGTGAAACCTTTACACTTGACGACAGAACCGGTGCCCTTCTGATACAAGCAGGCTTAATATTCTGATCGTATAATGTCATAAATGAACTCTTCCGTTGTCAGGCGGAAGAGTTTTTTTATTTTTACAGATAAGTAAAGCAGTTACTTATGCTCTTGACAGGAAATATTATGACAGTGCTTCTGGATGTGCTGGCAATATTGTGGGTGCTCACAGTTGTCTCAGTTTGCCTGATGATTGTTACTGAGAATGGGAATCCTGTCAAAACCCTTTCCTGGCTCCTCGTAATCCTGTTTATTCCGGTGGCCGGTGTGATTATTTATATGTTCTTCGGAAGGAATTACCGGAAAGAGAAGATATATACGCGCAAAAGCCTGACTGACATAGGCAGATTGTCTGACAACATAAGCCTGCAAGTGACATCACTTCCCGCTGTACTTGCTGAGGAGAGTGAAGCGGTAAGGTCGAAGGCCCACCTTATGCACCTGATGCTTAAGAACAACAGGTCGCTGCTCACTGTTGACAACAGTATCAGACTTCTTATTAACGGAAGAGAAACCTTCTCAGCCATGCTTGAAGCTATCGCTTCATCAAAGAATTATGTCCATCTCGAGTTTTACCGTATTGAGCCTGATAATCTTGGCACTGAGTTCAAGGAACTGCTGAAACGAAAAGCAAAGGAAGGGGTAAAGGTCAGGGTCATTTATGATGATGTAGGGAGCTGGAACATACACAATGCCTATCTCAGGGAGATGCGCACAGCAGGTGTTCAGATTTTCCCTTTCATGCCGGTACGCTTCCCGAGCTTTTCAAGCAAGATGAATTACCGTAACCACCGCAAAATACTTGTAGTAGACGGTAAGACAGGCTTCGTCGGAGGAATTAATATTGCAGATAAATATATCCATGGTCTGCCTGATCTCGGACCCTGGATTGATACTCACCTCAGGCTTGAGGGTGAGTCAGTTGCAGCTCTTGACAGGGTTTTTATTGCTGACTGGGATTTTCTCAGCGGAGAGGAGCTGACACCGGACATCTCCCCTGAAATCAACAGGAAGACAGGCAAACGCTGCCTGGTGCAGGTAGCTTCGAGCGGTCCTGATACCGATTGGGCAACGATAATGCAGGTATATTTTTCAGCTATTGCCACATCAAAGTCGTCAATATACCTCACCTCACCATACTTCAGTCCTGACGAGAGCATGCTTACAGCAATTAAAACAGCAGCCCTGAGCGGTGTTGATGTGAGAATGATCTTCCCGGAAAAGTCAGATTCTATCCTCACTAACTGGAACACCCGGTCTTATATCTCAGAGTTGCTGGAAGCCGGCGTAAGGGTTTACCTGTATAGTAAAGGTTTCATTCACTCGAAATACTTGCTTGTTGATGGCGTTTTTTCATCTGTAGGCTCTCCAAATGTTGATGTGCGAAGCTTTGACCTTGATTTCGAAGTCACTGCCCTTATCTATGACGAAGATTTTGCATCCAGGCTTGGCGCTGTATTCTCCGAAGACCTGAAGAACTGCACTGAGGTAATCATTTCAGAATGGGTGAAAAGGAGAAGGATGGAGAGATATAAGGAATCACTGGCCCGCATCTTTGGTCCCTTGTACTAATTTGAGTCCTGATGAGAAAGTTAATTAGGTATCTGTTCTTTGGTGTTCTGGCGGCAAGCCTGGCAGGTGCTGGTTTTTTATGGATTGTTGTCCTTAAATCAAATGTTAAAGCTGATACTGCCCGCAGGATATACCTGCCATCAGCGTCCACTTTTAATGATCTCATGGACACTTTAAGAAGCTCCGGATCTCTCCGGAATGAGCGAACTTTCCTTGTCACTGCAAGGCTGAAATCTCTCGGCCAGTCATTTAAACCAGGCTCTTACATGATTGAGTCCGGAATGAGCAATAACCATATTGTGAATATATTAAGATCAGGGAAGCAAGTTCCGGGGAATGTAACCTTTAACAATATTCGTACTCTGGATGAGCTGGCAGGAAAAATAGGCAAACAGATCGAAGCCGACTCGGCATCGCTGTCTCAGTTCTTTGCTGATGAGAATAATTACTCGGCAGATGGTTTTACTCATGCAACACTTATTTCTGTCTTCCTGCCTGATACATACCAGCTTTACTGGAATATGGACCCAAAAGGTTTCTACCGGCGCATGCTCAGGGAATACAAAGCTTTCTGGAACGATGAACGTAAGGATCTTGCTAAAGCAGAGAACCTGACACCTTTAGATGTTTCAATTCTTGCCTCCATCATTGATGAAGAGGTGGTCAAAGCTGATGAGAGGCCGAGGATAGCAGGCGTTTATCTGAACAGGTTGCGTCAGGGCATTCCGTTGCAGGCTGACCCCACAGTTAAGTTTGCATTAAATGATTTCAACATTCGCAGGGTGTTGGATGAACATCTTGAAACCGACTCGCCATATAACACTTACAAATATAGGGGTCTGCCGCCTGGACCGGTACGGTGCCCTTCCAAACCAGCCATTGATGCTGTCCTGAATGCAGAAAAGCACGATTATCTTTATTTTGTGGCGAAAGCTGATTTTTCGGGTTATCACCACTTCTCCCGCACCCTCGCTGAACATAACAGGTATGCCAGCGCATACCGCCGTGAGCTTAACAGGCGCAGGATTTACAAGTAGCTGTCAGGTGTATTACTGACGCTTATTGTTATTGCTTAGTGATTCAATAATCCTTTTTGCATTTACACTGTTATCGGCAATCTCACCGAGCAGGGGCTGACGTTTTTCCTTCATCTCTACAGTGAACTCCTCATTCATGAATTTGTCAGTCAGGCTTTTCCATTCATCCGGTCTGGCAGCAATGCTGCAAAGGGTTTCCAGGCTTGTACCGGCAACAACAGACGCCGATGCGATCACATGCCGACCCATGCATAGGGCGTTTATCAGCTTCAGCTTCATTCCTGAAGGCTGATAGGCATCCAGCAGACAGACCTGAGCATTGGTTATAAGATCATTCATCTGTACAAGAGACGGATTCGGGATGACTTTCACATGCTTCAACAATGAGGCATCATGCATCAGCTCTTCCGAAGGCCTCTTGCCGGAAATAACTGTCTTGTATTTCCACCCGGGGACTACCTCCCTCAAAAAGAACCTGGCTGCTGCATTGTTCTCGGAAGTTGAAAAATCTCCATGAAGAAGGACAAAATCACCCTTTCCTTCTGTGAATTTACATTCATTCGAGGGATGAAAGGGCCCAACGAAAAGAGCATTGCCATATCTCGAAGAAAAATATTCCGTATCGCCGGGAGAGATTGTCAGGAGCAATGATGCCATTGCCAGTTTTGGCTCGTATCGCTCAAGCTTCCAGGCTTCAGAATTGTAGAAATATCTTCTGAATGGATTTCTCTCATTGAGAGCCAGGTTACGGTAATATATATGTTCAATATTATGTGTCCTGACCATTGTCATGCGTCCTGAGAGAGAGGGATGGCCAAGAAAGTGGGTAGTATGCAGCCCTTCGAATATTATAGGGTGCGTGTCAGCCTGGAGATGCTTCAGAAGCGAATCGTTCCTGCGCGAAAGGACGATAAAAGGTTCCTTACTGAACAGGTGAATCAGATTTAGATCGCGACGATAGTAATGAACCTTAAGACATTCACGTTCCAGCGTTCTTGAACGCGAACGTCCGTAGCTGAAGCAGTGAAGTATAATGTCAACACCCTGTTTCTTTAGCGCGGATATCTTGTAGAATACGTCCATGACGCCGCCATAATCGGGCGGGTAGGGGATGTTGAAACTCACGAGATGAATTATCCTGTTATGCTGAGCGTCCATGATGAGTCTGTAAAAACGATGCACAAACATAACTAAAAAAAATTCTTTTGTATCTTTCAGCGCCTTATCAGGAAACAACAAGCTTACCAGCCAGGCAAAAGATTGATAATGAGAGCAACCATCGCCGTCATAAGTGATCTTTCAACAGATATGAGAGTGCAGAAACAGGCGTTGGTACTTGCAGATCTGGGCTTTGCTGTGACACTCATCGGAAGATTTTCGGGCAGATCTCCCTCCCTGTTTCTGCCTCATGTAAGAATAATACGGCTAAGAGTTCTTTTCAGACGCGGCCCTGCGATGTACATTATCTTCAACCTGTCTCTGTTATTCCACCTCCTTGCAAGAAGAACCAGCCTATATGTTGCAAATGACCTTGACACACTCATACCATGTTATTTAGCCTCGCGTTTTTTACGCAAACCTCTTGTTTATGACGCTCATGAGTACTTCACCGGCCAGTATGGACTGGCAGAACGAAAACGTACCTATACCATCTGGAAAAGGGCAGAGAGGTTGATTTTGCCGAAGGTCCGTCATATGATCACCGTCAGCGGCTCAATAGCTGAACTCTACAGGAAAGAATACGGAGTTGACCCCGTGGTCATCAGGAATGTTGCCTCCTCAACTGACATAGTTATACCGCGTCGCCGCAGTGAAGTCGGTGCCGCGGATGATGACCTGCTGGTCGTATACCAGGGCTCAGGCATCAATCCCGGAAGAGGAGCTATGGCACTGATAAACGCAATGAGCATGCTTGAAAAGGTACGGCTGATCATTACAGGGTCAGGCGATATGATTGAAGAACTCAGGCGGGTGGTCAACGAAAGGGGCCTTAACAAAGATATTATATTTCTTCCCAGGATGAGATGGGAGGAGATGATGGGATTCACCATGTGTTGTGATGCGGGGCTGTCACTTGATCCTGATAACTGCATCAATCAGCGCTTCAGTTTGCCAAATAAGCTGTTTGATTATATTGCGGCAGGTATTCCTGCAGTTGTTTCTCCTTTGCCTGAGGTCTCTGCAGTCGTTGATAAATATGGCTGCGGCCTTGTGCTCAGCGATGTGACACCCTATGCTATAGCAGGCATTCTTGAAAGATTGAAGGATGACAGCTCTCTTCGCTCAGCCCTGAAAGAAAATGCCCTGGCGGCGCGTCTTGAGCTCAACTGGGAAAAGGAAAGCGTGATTGAAAAAGAGTTCTTTAGAAACGTATTTAAGGAAAATCAGAAAAAATGAACAAGCACTTTGTTAAAAAGTATTTGCCTGAGATAATCGGTGCTGTCATTGGCGCTGCAGGCGGATTCTTTTACTGGAAGTATGTCGGTTGCTTATCAGGCACCTGCACAATTAAATCAAACTGGTATCTCATGGTCCCATGGGGTATGGTACTGGGTTTCCTGGCCGGATCCATCGCGGGTGACCTCCTGCGGAAGAAAAAGGCCTTAAGGGAGAAGTAAGACAGTTAACCTTCCGGTTATTTTTTTTAACCGGAAGTTTGTATATTGCATACTAAAAATTACAAAATACTAACCTGATCATTATGAAAACCAACCGTCGTAATTTTCTCCGTATTTCTGCTGTTGCCGGCGCAGGAGCGCTTACGGCAGCTTCTGTTTCCTCATGTTCCCGTGAGAAGGGTAAAACAGAGTTGATGCCTGAGGTCAGCAAGGCTGTGATAGCCAGCCATCTCCAGAAATTCAACATGTCAGGATATGCTGCTTCACCACTTGAGAAAATACGAATTGGTTTTATAGGACTGGGTCAGCGTGGCCCGGGAGCTGTTGAACGTATGGTTCACATTGAAGGGGTCGAAATAGCTGCACTGTGCGACAAGTATACCGACAGGGTTGACAAGGTGCAGGCGATGATAGCTAAATCCGGCCTTCCGCAGGCCAAGTCATTCAGCGGGACCGAAGAGGCATGGAAAGGTATTTGCGATGATCCTGACATTGACCTCGTATATATCTGCACACCATGGGCATGGCATACACCGATGGCTGTCTATGCCATGGAAAGCGGGAAGCATGTAGCTGTTGAAGTGCCGGCAGCAAAGACGGTGGAGGAGTGTTGGCAGCTGGTTGAAACTTCTGAACGGACTAAAAAGCATTGTATGCAGCTTGAGAACTGCTGCTATGACTTTTTTGAACTGCTGACATTGAATATGGCGCGGCAGGGTCTGTTTGGAGAGATAATACACGGCGAAGGAGCATATATACATGACCTGCGGTGGGGTTACACTTATGACAAGAACGGCTATGCTGACATGTGGCGCCTGAAAGAGAACGTACGTAACGGGAATCTCTATCCTACTCACGGACTAGGCCCTATATGCCAGATCATGAACATCAATCGCGGTGATAAAATGGATTATATGACGTCTATGTCATCAAACGATTTTGCGATGGCTTCCGAAATTGATCAGCTTGCAAAGGAAGACCCGTTCTACCAGCCTTTCGCAGGAAAAAAATACCGGGGTAATATGAATACCTCCCTGGTCAGAACCTCTGCAGGGAGAACCATAATGATACAGCATGATGTCTCAAGCCCGAGACCATACTCACGTATTCACCTTATCAGCGGTACCAAGGGTATGGCGTGCAAATGGCCGGAACCTGAAAGGATAGCTCTCGGTCACGAGTGGCTCTCACCCGAGGAGTTCAAAGCACTCGAGGTAAAGTATACTCCGGAGATTATAAAAAGAGTGGGATCGATGGCAAAAGAGATAGGAGGCCATGGAGGGATGGATTTCATCATGGACTGGAGACTGATTGACTGCCTGCGCAACGGGCTTCCACTTGATGAGGATGTTTATGATGCTGCCCTCTGGAGCGTCATCACTCCACTGAGTGAATGGTCAGTGGCCAACAGATCGAATTCAATTGTTGTGCCTGATTTTACCTGCGGATCATGGACTTCAAACAAACCGGTTGACCCCAATTTGCCACAGGGAGGCAATACGAAAGTCCTTAGTGTCGAAAGCGGTTCAAACCAGCTGGAAATAAAGCATCATTAAAACAGGACCCGGTCACCTAAAATATGGCTAAAGCCCTGGAGATCTGTATGTCCCCGGTAATCCGGCTCACCCCCTGACGTTTATCAACGGGGTGATGGATCTTCTCGGGATATGATTTTCCACCTTGAAATTATGAACTATGGAAATCGGGCTTTTTGATTCACGCTGGCAGAACGGCAAGGAATCTGCCAAAGCCGACGAATTCATCTACGAGGTTGACAGGTTCGAAGATATAAGTGTACTTAAGTACCGTCTTCCGGGATTTGAGGAGCTTTCATCAGGTGAGAAAGAGTTCATATACTATCTTTCAGAGGCTTCGCTATGCGGAAGGGATATCGTGTGGGACCAGAATTTCAAATATAATCTTACAATCAGAAAGACAATTGAAGCGGTCATTAATTCATATAACGGAGACAAGCATGCCGCTGACTTTACCTTGTTCATGACCTGGGCCAGAAGGGTCTTCTTTGCCAACGGAATTCACCATCATTATTCGAATGACAAGTTTGTGCCTGGTTTTTCTGAAGATTATTTCGCTAACCTGGTGAATGGAAGTGACCCGTCGTTGCTTCCTCTCAGGGAAGGACAGCAGGCCGGTAACCTGATTGCAATGCTTTCACCTGTGATCTTTGATCCGCTCCAATTTCCGCGGAAAGTCAACCAGTCGGATGGTGCAGATCTGATCACTTCATCTGCAAATAACTTTTACCAGGGTGTTACACAGGCAGAGGTCGAAAGGTATTATGCTGCCAAAGCCGACCATTCTGATCCCAGACCGATCTCATGGGGACTGAATACGAAAGTTGTCAAGACTGATGGCAAGGTTGCCGAAATACCTTATCAGAGTAGTGGTTTATATGGTCCTGCCATTGATCAGATTGTCTCTTGGCTGGAGAAAGCGAAGAATGCAGCTCTCAGCGATATCCAGAAGATGGAAATAGGACTGCTTATTGAATACTATAAGACCGGAGATTTGAAGACCTGGGACGATTATAATATTCTCTGGGCAGGGAACACCGGGCTTTCCGTTGATTATATAAACGGCTTTATCGAGAAATACAGTGACCCTCTAGGGATGAAAGCCACATGGGAGGCGGTTGTTGAATACAAGGATGTCGAGGCATCGAAGCGCACCTCCGTCATCACTGAGCATGCGCAGTGGTTTGAAGATAACTCTCCTGTGGACCCGCAATACCGGAAGGAAAAGGTTACCGGGGTAGCTGCCAGCGTAATTAACGTTGCAATGCTTGGCGGCGACTGCTACCCTGCCTCACCGCTGGGTATCAACCTGCCGAACTCCAACTGGATCCGGGCTGAAACGGGTTCCAAATCTGTTTCACTGGCAAACATTACGGATGCAAAAGACATAGTATCGAGAGGCAGCGGTCTGCTCGAAGAGTTTGCCTATGACCAGACAGAGATTGTGAGGGCAGTAAAATACGGGTCTCTTGCCGATGCCCTGCACACCGACATGCATGAATGTATTGGCCATGCAAGCGGAAAGCTGGCTCCGGGGATTGACCCAAACGCGCTGAAAAACTATACTTCCCCGCTGGAAGAGATGAGGGCTGATCTCTTCGCACTCTATTTTGCGATGGATCAGAAAATGGTAGAAACAGGATTGATGCCTTCAGCTGAGCCCGCTAAAGCACAGTATGATAACTATATACGCAACGGTATTATCATTCAGACAGCCAGAATAAAGCCTGGAAAGGACATCGAAGAGGCACATATGAGATGCCGTTCTGCGATAGCCCACTGGGTCTATGATAAAGGCCGTGATGACCACGTGATTGAAATGGTGTCACGTGATCAGAAGACTTTTGTGAAGGTCAATGACTATGAAAAGCTCAGGGCGCTTTTTGGCGAAATGCTGAAGGAGGTTCAACGGATAAAATCAGAAGGCGATCTTGAGGCAGGAAAGAACATGATCGAAAATTACGGAGTAAAAATTGATCCTGCTCTCCATTCTGAAATATTGGCACGTTATGAGAAACTTAACCTCGCACCTTACAGTGGTTTTGTAAATCCGGTGCTAGTGCCGGTTTTTGATGCCCATGGAAAAATCACTGATGTAAAGGTCGGATATTGCTCAGACTTCCTTGGCCAGATGATGGAATACGGGAAGAAATATTCTTTTCTGGATTAAAAAACGGATTAGTAATATTTTTTGTTCAGGCGGTCAGTCTTTTTCTTTTCGGCAAGTACCATATAAACAAGGTAGGAAGCGGTTATGATCAGTAAAACAATTATGCTGTACCTTATAATCAGGCCAACATCTGTTCCATCCAATGTGGCAGAAGGGGGTTTGACCGAATGGCCGATATCAATCCCAAAGAGGTTCTTTATAAAGAAGAGCAGAAAGAAAGAAAGAAGACCGGCTGCTACCGGTGTCGTTATCCAGCCTGAGGCTATGCTTCCAAGTACTTTAAGATTAATGTTTCTAACCCCCTTGTAAAGACCTATCCCGAGTATCGCCCCAACTATCACCTGGGAGCTTGAAACAGGAACAAGAGGTATGCTCGGAAGGCCTATTCTTACCAGTAAACCGGAAAAAGAGGAGGAGGAAAAGAAAAACAGCACAAGCGCTTGTGCCAGAACAACCACCAGTGCTGCCTCTGATGAAAGCTCCAGCAGGTTATTTCCCAGGGTCTGGATGACCTTCTTTGAGTAAGTCACTATTCCGGCGGCGATGGCTATTCCTCCCAGGAAGAAAAGCTGCTGGGCTCCTGAGAGAGTGAAGATCCCGAAGTCTGCATCCTGCAATTGTACGCTGGGAACAAATACGCCCATTACGTTGGCAATATTGTTTGCTCCGAGGCTGTATGCCCCGAATGCGCAAACGATCAGCAGACATTTCCTTAAATAAGATTCATAGAAGAGCAGATGTATATTAATCTTTTTTCTGATGATTTTAATCAGGTGGTACAGGACGAAAGCAAAAATTGCTCCGAGAATTGGACCGGTGACCCATGAGCTGACGATGACAACCAGTGATCTTGTATCAACGGAGTTATCGGTAAACAGGCTCCATCCGATAATAGCTCCTACGATAGCCTGTGTTGTCGATACTGGCAACCCGACCCGGGTCATTAAATAGACTGTGACACCAGCTGCCAGCGCTACAGTGAATGCACCTCCGATCGCATTTACTGATCCTAACCGGCCGAGTGTGTCAGATGCGCCTGATCCCTGTACCACGGCTCCAATAATTACGAATATAGCCGCAATAACCGCAGCTCTGGTGAATGAAACCATTCTCGATCCGACAGCAGAGCCGAAAATATTGGCGGCGTCATTCGCCCCAAGCGCCCAGCCAAGGAACAAACCACTGGTGATATAAAAAATGATCATACTATCAGAGAATTTGCCTCATGGCCATTGATTCCAACAGATCGGCCGCATCCTGTGCAGTATCAGAGATATTTTCTATATGATGAGTTATGTATCGCAGGTGCGCTTTCTCAGCCAGAGAAAGCTCATTCATCTCATGAAATACTTTTTTCTTCAGCTGGAAGGCTGCTTTGTCAGTCTCCTTCTCAAAAAAATAAACTTTAAGCAGCTTTTCCCTGACCTGATCGGGCTGCCTGAAAAATGCCCGTGCAGCCGGCACCAGTTCTTCTGCAGCATTAGCCGATACCTCAGATAAAGAAATAAAGTCATCGACGAGTGAAGCCGGAATGTGCGGCATCTCAATGTAAAACTCAAAGAGTGAGCCTTTTGCCGTATCTATGATCTCATCCAGCTGCCACAGGAGTTTCACCATATCACTCCTCTGCTGCGGCAGGATAGAATGAACAATCATATCATTCTCAATGCTCCTCTGAAGGGCATCTGCCTTGTTTTCATGTTCATCTATCTTTTTAAGATGGTTCTGAAAAGCTTCCTGGTCACCTGTGACATAAGCCTTTACACCCTCTTTGAAGATCAGTACTCCAATCTCGACGGTGTCAAAGAATTCATCAATTTCTACTGTGACCTCCCTGGTTGTGCGGGTAAAAAGCGACATATGCCCTGGTTTGTGTTGGTTTAAACAAATATATTAAGAATAAACATTGTGGCTGATCCTTTCAGAAATCAATAATTCTTTCCACCCTGTGATTTTTTAAATAACCCTTGATTATGACCTGTATATCACGGTTATCCGTTGAGTTCCTGATGCAGTCATGCACAGCAGTCAATCCAAACCCCACATCATTGATATTAAAATATCCGTAGCCTGCATATTTACCGTTAATGATCTTTACGGCAGATCTCTCTTCGCTGTCACGGCCCCGGTCGATGATGAAGAAATTTCTTTGCGTGAAAATAAACTCATCGAGTACAGCGGTGGCTCTTTCATTGTATGATGCCGGTGTCTCTTCACCACAGCATGCTCCACGGCACAGACTTACCTGTCTGTGGAAGCACGGACCGTCAGTTTCATACATGCCGCACAGCTTCTGACATAGACCATGCTCGATGATGATCTGGTCAAGTCTGGCCCTTACCCTCTCCTTTGAGCTGAACAGTGCAAGAGGCACCGCATCGTCCTTTACATTGAGGTACTCAAACCTGATGTATCCGTTCTCATCGGTATAGCTGTATATGCCCCAGCGGAACCCTGTCCGGCGCTGGGCTCTGTTATACAGCGGTTTTCGGCTTTTTATCTCCGCTGACTCAAGGAGAAGAGCAACGAGCTCACTGCCGGTACGTTCCCAGCTTATATCTGCGATCCTTGATCTCATCTCCATTTCCCTGTAGGAGATGTTGTTTGAAAGATGTGTGTTAACCCTCTGGCACAGGTTGCAGCTTTTCCCGACATATATTATCTCACCTTCTTCATTATGGAAATAATAGATGCCCGGCTCTTCAGGTATATCAGCGATCTTCGTCATATCGAGTGCCGGATGCAGCTTTGACGCCTTCCGGTTCCTGACAAGAGCGCCATTATTCTGCGCTTTGTCGCTTTCAAGCAGAAGCTCAAGCAGTCTGACTGTTGCGAGAGCATCACCTGAGGCTCTGTGCCTGCAGGTAATTTCTATGCCAAGATCTTTGCAAAGGTTTCCGAGACTGTATGATTTGTGTCCCGGTAAGAGCTTCCTGCTCAACGAGACCGTATCCAGCATCGGCCGCCTGAAATTGTATCCAAGCATACTGAATTCCTGCCTGATAAATGAGTAATCGAACCGGGCATTATGTGCTACAAAAATATTTCCCTCAGTGATCTCCACAATTTTTTTCGCAACCTCAAAAAACCTTGGTGCATCTTCCACCATTTCATTTGAGATTCCCGTCAGTGCAGTAATAAAGTAGGGTATGCTGCGCTCTGGATTGATAAGCGTTGAATACTCATCGATAAGCCGCTTACCATCATGGATGTAAACAGCAATCTCGGTTATCCTTTCAAGCCTGGCGCTTCCTCCGGTGGTCTCTATGTCAACAACAGCGTACACTCCTGCAGGAAAATACTAAGATAATTACTTTTAAGCCTGCTCGGAATAATTCATAAATTTGCATTGACAAAAACTGCCATGGAATGCTTCGGTAACTATTATTATCTTGATGGAAATATCCTTCCTGCCGACAGCGACAATGAGCCCATTGCGGCTGAAGTGTCTTTCTACGAGGTGATCAGAACGAGGAGGGGAGTACCTCTCTTCTTTGATGACCACATGAAGCGTCTGAACGATGGAATAGCAACAAGATATAATCTCAGGGATAATATATCAGGAGCAATAGCGGAAGGTCTTATCTCACTTGTCAGACAGGAGTTCTTTCCGGAGATTAATATCAGGATCACAGTCTCATTTACAGGTCAGGAATACTCGGTGCATATCTGTTATATACCATCTTATTATCCGACAGAAGAGATGATCCGCAGAGGCGTTCCGCTGATATTATATCGTGCCGAGCGCTTTGACCCCGGAGTGAAGCTGCTGAACAACAGGTTGAGACTATCAGTGAATGAGTCGCTTGCAAAGAAAGAAGCCTATGAGGCTCTGCTGGTGAACAAGGAGGGCTATATCACGGAAGGAAGCAGATCGAATGTGTTCTTTATAACCGGAACAGGTAAAATTTTCACATCTCCTGACCGGATGGTTCTTCCAGGCATTACGAGGAAATATGTCATTGACCTGTGCCGGCAGATGGGATATGATCTTGTCTTTGAAGCGGTAAAACCATACGGACTGGCAAACTTTCAGTCGGTATTCATTACGGGGACATCGCCAATGGTCCTCGCTGTGAGAAGCATTGACAATCATCTTTTCATGGCTCAAAATAGTATTGTGGATCGACTCAGCCTCCTCTACCGGCAATTGGCTGATGAAAGTATTAAGAAATATACGCACAGAAAGAAAACAGATTAATCTTTATCTTTGCACAAAAGCAATAATTATGGCCAGCGTAAAAAACCTTAAAAAAGATATCGATTTTCTTTTCTTCGAATTCATTTCAGACTGTTTCCTGTTTACCAGTATTCATACAGGAGAGAAGAGAAATGAGGTTCAGAACCTGATAGAGGAAGCTGTGAGCATGCGTAACGAATTCATTGACAGAGTTAATCATCCGGACGGTAAAGATAACCCTGCCCTTGTAAAAGCATATTACACGAACCTGAGCAAGGAGCTCATGGAAAAAGTTGACAGCTATTTTGAAAAACTGAGTGACATATCCAAATCAAAGTGACAGGAAGTCTCGGTCACCTTAAATCCATTTTACAATCATCTCATTGCATTTAAGACACCTGCCTTCACCGGATAAGCCGGGAAGTGAAGTATGGTACCCATGACGTTTTATGACAGTGGCATGGCATGAGGGGCACAGCGTGTCAGAACCGGAATCAGTACCTGTCATATTGCCTGTATAGACAAAATCAAGATATTCGGATGCAGTTTCCTTCAGAAGGAGTATTGTCTCTTCCGGGGTAGGAGGGTCGTCCCGTTTGTACATCGGAAAGTAACGGCTGAGGTGCAACGGTACTCTTCTGCCGGCCGTGGCAGCAATCCATTCGGCCTCACGTTTCATGGCATCGACAGAATCATTGAGTCCCGGCAAAACAAGGGTAGTTATCTCAAGATGTTTCCCTGAATGGGCAACATCACTGATTGCCTCCATCACAGGCTTCAAAGCTGAACCCGTGTATCTCCTGTAAAATTCACTGTCAAAGGCTTTCAGATCGATATTGAATGCATCTGTTACATCTATGAGATCTGCCAGCGGTTTCCTGTTGATATAGCCGTTTGTGACCATGACGTTTTTCAGTCCAACCGAAGCTGCCAGCTTGGCACAATCAATCACGTACTCGTACCAGATAACCGGTTCATTATAGGTATAGGCTATTCCGATATTATCTGAAGTCTTCCTGGCACGCCCTACAAGTTCTTCCGGCGATAGCCTGTAATTTCCATCCTTTTCAATGTGCTGAGAGATATTATAATTCTGACAAAAATCGCATTTCAGGTTACAACCGTATGAGCCTACCGAAATGATATATTTCCCCGGGTAAAAATGATAGAGAGGCTTTTTCTCAATCGGATCAAGGGCATAACCTGAGATTACACCATAGGTGGTCAGAGAGATCTTTTCACCGGTGTTCTCTCTTACACCGCACACACCACGCTCACCCGGTCGTATAAGACAAAAATGAGGACAGAGGAGGCATCTCAGGCTGTCATTGTTATCATATTTTTCGTAAAGCTTCATCGTACGGTCTTTTGATCTTACAAATTTAATGCTATTTTTGCTATCAGCAGGCAGTTGAAACTACCTGGATCCAGTTTCGGGAACTAATAAATAATTATATCTGAGCTATGACCACCAGAAGGAACTTTGTGAAACAGTCAGCACTTGTTGTGGCTGCTATACCACTTATTAACAATGAATTATTAGCCTCTTCCCGGCCATCCAAAAAAACGGGTCTGGCTTTGTATACCATACGTGATGAGATGGATAAGGATCCGGCTGCAGCGCTGGCGAAAGCTGCTGAGATTGGCTATAACTGGGTGGAAGCAGCAGGCTATAATGAAGGGAAATTCTACGGACTTCAGCCGAAAGATTTCGGTAAACTGGTCAGGAAGTATGGAATGGTGCCGCTCAGCACCCACAACCAGATCAGGCCGGAAAACGAGGATCAGATGATTGAAGACACTGCCGAAGCAGGTATTAAATACCTTATTCTTCCTTCGCTGCCCGATGAATGGATGAGCTCTGTTGACAGCTTCCGGAGAAATGCCGATTATTTTAATAAAGTGGGGGAGAAATGCAAAAAGGCAGGCCTGAAATTCGGCTTTCACAATCACCAGGTGGAGTTTAAAGAGATTAATGACAGGATACCGTACGATATCCTTGTTGAAAAGACCGACCCGAAGCTGGTTATTTTTGAGCTCGATCTCGCATGGATCACAGCTGCCGGCAAAGATCCGCTGGCTTACTTCAGCAAATATCCGGGACGATTTGAGGTGTGGCACATGAAAGATCTTAGCCCTGAGAAAAATGATGCAACCCTGGGAGAGGGCGTCATTGATTTTAAACCCATTCTTGCCAAAGCCAGAACCGCAGGCATGCAATACTGGTTCCTTGAGCAGGATAAATGCCGTACTCATACTCCGATGGAGAGTATCGCTATAAGCCGCAATTATTACCTGAAAACGCTTCTGAAATAACCTCAGATAGCTGTCCTGACAGAACCGTTCAGTCCGGAGGCCACCACAGCCTCAAGGAATTTCATTCCCCTGACACCTTCATAGATTCCGGGATAATCAGCCATTATATCATTGCTTTTCCTTTCATTTATCGCAATGATATTCAGAGCAAAATTCCGGTAGATGTTGGCAAAAGCCTCAATGAATCCTTCCGGGTGACCTGCGGCGATCCTGGTATGCATTGGTGCCGCCACTCCTGCTTCCCTGAAGGAGGTGCCGGTACGGTATATCTGAAAAGGCTTGTCAGGCCACATGACTGTGAGACTGTTGGGTTCCATCTGCCTCCATGTGATACTCCCCTTATCTCCATAGACACGAATTGAGAGGTTATTTTCCTCTCCAATGGCAATCTGACTGGCAATAAGTGTTCCGCTGATACCGGTGCCAAACAGCAGGAAGACATTGCCGTCGTCATCAAGTACCCTGCCCGGGACTATTATATGGAGGTCAGCGGATAGGGCCACCACTTCAAGTCCTGTGACATATTCAGCGAGGTTAAAAGCATGCGTACCGATATCAGCCATAGCTCCTGAAATGCCTGCCTTTTTAGGGTCTGCCCTCCATGAGGCCTGCTTGTTGCCTGTGGTCTCCACGGGGGAGGAGAGCCACCCCTGTAAATACTCAACTGCTATCTTTCTTATCTCACCCAGCTCACCGCCCAGGACCATCTCCCTGGCTCTTTTAACCATAGGATAACCAGTGTAATTATGTGTCAGGCAGAAGAGTTTACCAGTGTGTTCCACGGTCTCATGAAGATCGATGGCTTCAGCCACGCTCATGCACAAAGGTTTGTCACATAACACATGGAAGCCGGCCTCAAGGGCCATCTTTGCAGGACCGTAATGCAGATGGTTTGGTGTTACTACAGCGATAAAGTGTGGCCTGAGATCTTCTGGCAGCCTGCTCTCACTGGCAATCATTTCTTGCCAGCTGCCATATATTCTTGTGCTACTGAGCCCTTCCCTGGTGCCTGTCATCTCCGAAACAACGGGGTCGCTGCTGAATGCACCGCTGACGAGATCAATCATACCATCAAGGCGTGCTGCCATGCGGTGCACCGGGCCTATGAGCGAACCCTCACCGCCGCCGATCATACCCATTCTCAGCTTCATGATTTATTATTTTTTTCCTCCGGTTGCAACCCTCTTGTTTCAATGCCATTACTCTTGCAGAACTCTTCTACGGCATTAAGGACAGAGACAGAATGTTCGGGGTAGTAGGTTCCCAGTTTTAATGTCACTTTGTTGTCTTTTGTGCAGAAGTCAACTGCAAGTGGCTTGAATTCAACATATGTGAGTGCTGATGATGTGAATATAACTGGTGGCTTCAGCAGGCTCTGTCTGAGCAAAATCCTTTTTTCTCCTATAGTGATATACCTGTCTGTAAGGCTCAGGCCTGAACCCAGGAGCCAGAAAGAAAAAATGAAGAGAAACAATATTGCTATCCAGGCAGTACCTACTGAGGCTTTAGTGCCCCGGATGCTGAACAGGAACCAGATGGTAGCGATAAGGCAAATGATGCCAAGTATAATCCTCAGGATCTTTCCAAGTCTTGTATTTTCCTGCAAATCAATATTATATCTTTTCTCTGGCACCTTAATCCCTTTTATGCAAGTTACTTATTTTTAGAAACTGAATATTGCTGTTTTAAAATCGCTGCATCGTTTTATTTTCCGCAGGATTTTTTTACTTTTAAGGTTTGTTACGAACTTTAACCTCCCGTAAAATGAAAGAAGAAAAAAACAAAATCACAAGGCGGTCATTTGTCGGCACCACAGGTGCTGCAATAGCCGGTTTTACTATTCTTCCCAGCAGTGTAGTCAGCGGTCTTGGCTATAAAGCCCCCAGCGACAAGCTTAACATAGCAGGAATTGGTGTCGGCGGAATGGGAAATCACAACCTCAAAGCCCTGAAATCGGAAAACATTGTGGCTCTTTGCGATGTCGACTGGGGCTACTGCAAGAGTAACGGAGTTTTTGAAGAGTATCCGGGAGCAAAATGGTACTGGGACTGGAGAAAGATGTACGATGAGCTGGGTAAATCAATTGATGCAGTTGTGATAGCAACTGCTGACCATTCTCATGCCCTTACAGCCGCAAATGCAATAACCATGGGCAAACATGTTTATTTGCAGAAGCCCCTGACTCACACTGTCTATGAGGCCAGGCTTCTGACAAAGCTGGCCGCAAAACATAAAATAGCCACTCAGATGGGCAATCAGGGATCATCGGACGAAGGCGTCAACCTGATACTGGAATGGCTTCAGAATGGTGAGATAGGTGACGTCAAAAAAGTTGAAGCCTTCACTGACAGGCCAATCTGGCCCCAGGGCCTCAACAGGCCAGCAAAGGGTGAATGGCCTCCTGAAACTCTTAACTGGGATCTGTTTATTGGCTCGGCACCTATGCGTCCTTACCACAGCATCTACACTCCCTGGAACTGGAGAGGCTGGTGGGATTTCGGTACAGGCGCACTGGGCGACATGGCATGTCATATACTTCATCCGGTATTCAAGGGCCTCAAACTGAAATATCCTGTAAAAGTTGAGGGAACATCGACCCTTCTTCTTACCGATTGTGCTCCTAATGCCCAAATGGTTAAACTGGTATTTCCGGAACGCCCTGCTCCTAAGGGCGCTAAGATGAAGTACCCCGAGGTTGAAGTGACATGGACGGATGGTGGCCTGTTACCGATGAAACCAATCGGATGGCCTGAAGGAAAAGCTTATGATCCGGATGGCGGAGTTATTTTCCATGGTTCAAATGATGTTCTCATTTGCGGATGTTACGGCAGGGACCCATGGTTGCTCTCAGGCAGAGTACCCACTTCACCTAAGACCGAGCGTCGCGTAACCACAAGCCATGAGATGGATTGGGTACGTGCCTGCAAAGAATCACCTGATTCAAGGCTTAAGACAAAGTCCGACTTCTCTGAAGCAGGTCCGTTCAACGAAATGGTGGTTATGGGTGTCCTCGCTGTCAGACTTCAGGGTCTGAACAGAACCCTGAACTGGGACGGTGACAAAATGAACTTCACCAATATCAGTGACACTGATTCAATTAAGATTTGCCTGGAGAACCATTTCAATATAACTGACGGTCATCCCACATTTGACAGCAAGTATACTGATCCTATCAATGCTAAACAGTTTGCAAATGAAATGATCAGACATACTTACCGTGAAGGTTGGATCCTTCCGGAAATGCCAGCATAAAACAGATTTATTTTAAACAACTAAAATCTATATATATGAAAGTAATAAAAATGATTTTTGTATTAGTTATCGCAGCGTCTTTCGTTTCCTGTGGCTCAGGAAAAAAGGCGAAAAGCTCTGAAACGAAACAGGCCGTGACCGAGGTCTGGACCTCCCTCTTTAACGGTTCTTCGACCCAGGGGTGGAGAGGCTATAACAAGCCCGCATTCCCGGAGAAGGGGTGGGAGATAGTTGACGGAACACTTCACTGCCTGGGCTCCGGAAGGGGTGAGGCAGGCGGCGGCGGAGGTGATATCATCTACGATAAAAAGTTCACAAACTTTGACCTGAAGCTTGAATGGAAGATTTCAGAAGGTGGAAACAGCGGCATCTTCTACCTGGCTCAGGAAGTACCCGGATGGGAAATATACAGGACCGCTCCCGAGATGCAGGTCCTTGACAATGCCAGACATCCCGATGCACAGGCAGGCAAGGACGGCAACCGCCAGGCCGGGTCACTGTATGACCTGATACCAGCCGTTCCCCAGAATGCCAAACCGGCAGGTGAATGGAATACTGCAGAGATCAAAGTCTATAAGGGCTCAGTATGGCATATTCAAAACGGGAAGACTGTTCTTGAATACCACCTCTGGACTCCTGAATGGAATGCACTTGTGGCCGGCAGCAAATTCCCTGCACTTAACCCTGACTGGGCCAATGTAGCTACTGAGGGTTACATAGGTCTTCAGGATCATGGTGATGATGTCTGGTATCGGAACATACAAATTAGGGAGCTGTAATTCAGATCTGCAAAATAATCTAAAGGCGTCTCTTTTTTTTCAAGGCGCCTTTTTTATTTTCGATTTTCTATTTTTTACATCCATTCGCAAATCGCAAATCGCAATTTCAGAACGAAGGATTACCTTTGAGGCCAATTTCCTCAGCCACCTCGCGCATTCCCATTATGGTGTCGGAGATAAGGTCATCCAGCTCAACGCCGAGATTTGCTGCTCCTCTTTCAATGACACTGCGGTCGACACCTGCCGCAAACCTCTTATCAGTCCATTTTTTACGCACTGACCTGGCCTCCATGTCGAGTACGCTTTTTGACGGCCTCACCAGAGCGCTTGTAGTCACCAGTCCCGTCAGCTCATCGATGGCAAAAAGAGTCTTTTCAAGCAGCGTCAGGGGCTCAGCGTCGGAGCAGATACCATAACCGTGACTTATCACTGCCCTTATGTAATCTTCAGGCCATCCCTCTTCTCTCATTATTACACCTGTCATTTTGCAGTGCTGATCAGGATACATCTCATAGTCAAGATCATGAATTAGTCCGATAACACCCCACATCTCTTCATCCTCACCATGCTTACGGGCCATATATTTCATCACACTTTCAACTGCCAGGGCATGCCTGTAAAGACTCTCTGATTTGTTGTACTTTTTAAAAAGAATTAAACCGTCTTGGCGGGTGGGCTTAATCATGTCTAAAGTCTTAAAGTCGAATTTTTACCACTATTGCCTGATGCCTATTGCCTAATGCCTCAGTTACTCTTTATTACTTTCATAGTAAGGCTCTTACGCCCCATTGTGATCCTCAGAGTATATATCCCGCTCGCCAGGTGCTTGCCATCCACAGCTATTCTGTTTGTTCCGGGCGTCAGTTCTGATACCGATCTGTGAACAATACGGCCAGTAAGATTCATAAGCTCAATATCTGCCTTTTCTGCATCAGTAACATCGAGCTCCACAGTGAAAGCATCGCTGAAAGGATTTGGAAGAAGCTTTACATTATCTTCTGTAAGGTTGGGTCCTGTGCCTGACCTTATAAATGAATTGAAGGCTGTGTCATTTCCCGCATACACGTCCTCAGGCAGGCGGCTGAATATATAAATAATATAGCTGACATCAGGGAGAAGGTTACAGGTCTGTGTAAAGGATACATCAACCGTATCGCCCGGATCGATCTTCATATAGAAGGTCTCATTGACGAGCTCGCCGTTATTGATCCTGTACGCCAGAGGGAAGCTGGTAAGAGTTGTCCTCCCAAGGTTGATCACCCTGCCTTTCACGGTGACATTGCTAAGGTTTTCAGCTGGCAGGGGTGCGTAGACTGAATCAATACGCAGATCGGCTTCAAGAAATGATATATCCGGGAAGGTGATCTGGTCTAGCCATGCAGCATCAAGGCCCTCTGAAAGAGAAACATCCTTTTTGTAAACCCACTGCAGGAAATGGACGCCGGGTTTCAATACTGCCTCCACTTTCTCCCATGGTGTATCTCCGGACAGTCGTTCGTTATCGACGCTGTCGATCCTGAAAATAAGTTCATCATAGTTGGACTCTGATGAAACCCGCGTATAGAATGATACGGTGTCTTTAACCGGATTATTCACATAGATCGAAAGCACTGTTTCGGTCTTGTCGGGAATGACCGCTGACCTTACCGACTTAATGTTCTCAAAAGATGTCGCAGAGGTGATTGTCCAGGGATAATCGCCATCCTGGATCCATGGAAATATATCAAACCTGTCAAATTCCCATGTTTCGCGTGTTTTGCCTGTACTTATTGACCAGTTACCTGTTGTTGAATACTTTCCGCATGAGAAGGTTACATCATAGGGGATCACGGTGCCAGGCAGAGCATGTTCTGAAATAGCGGCCACAAAACTGACTGTTTTTTCAGCACCAGGTTCAATCGTTCCTGTTGAAATTTCCGGTATTTGAACCAAAAGACCAGCGCCGGAGGGAATGACCGTAACTGTACCGCTGGCTGCTGATGAACCATCGTTCTTTACCTTTACGTTCAAATTTATTGTCTCTCCCGGATCAGGAAGGAAATTGGAATTTCCGGTCATTTGATCGTCATGCACTGAAGATAATATCTTAAGCTCAGGTGCAAGGAGAGTCATATCGATTCCGAAATGGTAATTATCCGTATTATCATTTAATGTCAGTAACAATGAAGCAAGTTCACCATCCTTTGCCTTATCAGAGACATTAAAGATGAAGCTGTTAATGGTATAAGAGGCTCCCGGAGCAAGGTCTCCGATCAGAGTAGAACTATTTTCAACCGTTATCAGGCCGGAAATAACAGATAAGTCTGCCTCAAGACCTGACGATGCTTTTTGTCCGTAGTTCTTTACAGTTACCTTCAGCCTGATCCTTTCACCATAATCCGGCAGACTGTTGCTGTTACCCTGAGAATCATCGAATATAATATCCTTTGTCGTGATGAAAGCGCCGGATATGGCTCCAAAATACAAGGTTTTGTAGTAGGGAACCATATTCTGTCCGGTAATGATCAGGAGGCATGAATCTTTTACACCTGTGGGGATTTTTAGCGAGATACTCCCTGAGGGGCTTACAAACTTTGCATCCCACAGTGTGTCAAAGTCAGATATTGCTGCATAAGCAAAGGGGGTAGAGAAGAAACTAAAGGTAGCCAGGAATTGAGGAAGTGTATCCGGCAATTCAATATTGAAGGTTTCCGGTCTCCCGATCACGGGAACAAGTGACGGATCTCCCAGAAGCATATATGTCTCCCAGTAATACTTCTTTCTTGGGCTGGTGCTTGCTGAAACCGCCATATTACCTGCAAAGTTGATCTGTCCCATGGTGTAGTACCATTCTCCGGGCGGCTCCCCGTGGGTGTGAAAGAGTCTGTCAAATGCACCTGCACCGGTATTTTCGTATGTGACATCAGTCCCGGGGTTACCGGGTCCCACTGCCCAGAAGAAATCATCTGACCAGTATGAATCATTTGTACAACCTATGTATCCAACCGCACCCTTATCAGAAGCGTTAACCATTGCAGAGCCTAAACAGGACGAAACATTTATCTGTGCTGTACGGCATGCATTCGCTATTATAAGAGGGTATTCATTTTTGTTGGTCAGCTCACCGATTACCGGCACCTTGAAGGTGGGATCACTGAAACCAGCAGCTTCTCCGTGCCCGGTATAGTTAAGGATGCTCATGCCCCGATTGAACAGTAATTTCAGAGAGTCATCCTTCAGAGGAGAGTCAGGGTATTTCCACCGGTAAGCTGTTAACGAGGTATCCTGGCTCAGGTAATTATTATAAACATAACCGACCTGACCGTTCATGTAATTTTCAAAACCCGGAGCATTTCCTGCGGTGGCCAGAGCTACAGCCCAGAAATTATTGCCGGGAGCATAATTAAAACTCTCATAGTCAATTATCTTCTTTATAACAGCTTTCAGCTGGGTAGAGTCAGTGACAGGCAGCCGGCCAATGAACAATTCAGGGATATAGTCGCCTTCACCGTCAAACTCACCGTAGTAAAGATCCGAGACATTCGAGGTACCTTTTGATGTAGGCACAATAGCAGGATCACCCACAATCAGGAGGTACTGCGGAGGGCTGCCCTTCGCCAGCAAGTCGGAATAAACAGCGGAAATTCTGGCCTTGAGATTCGAATAAACTGAATCAGCAGATCCGGGTCTCTTATATAATACTGTTGTTTTAATGCCCTTGAGCATTTTCCATTTTATGAGCGGCCGGAGAGGCTTGCTAAATAGAGTGTCTGTAACTATGATCATTTGCACCGGCTGGTCCGTGTAGCCGGTGATATATGAATCAGAGGAATAATTGCCCTTTTCTTCCGTTTCCTTAACCTCACCTATGCCTTTGGTCTCTGACGGAATGTAAGTAATACTGGCATTCATCGATGTAATCAGATCGAAGTAACCGCCGGCCGGATCATAAAATGCAGGATAAATGGCGATGTTCACGAGCTCACGGCCGCGGAAAATGCCAACAGGGCTGATCACCACCGTGTCATGATTTAATACGACGTCCGATTCATACATCTTCCTGTCCTTGACGACTACTTTTTCATCCTGAACCTCATTTTTGGTTCTAGCAGGCTGTGCAGGATAAATTTCGGCACCCCTCAGGCCGTGATCGGCAAAGCTGACCTTTTCTGTACGGATATCGGAGAGCTTAACCCTTACTTCCATACCGGGAGGTATCTCAACGATACGGCTGTAAACCGGAAGCTCAGGCTTCCCTGCCTCTGACGTATAATGATGTCCCGGGAGAATTATCCTGCAGTAAATGCCTGAAGGATCCGTGATTTTTTTAAGCAGAGGAGGACTGCTGTGATAAGATAGCGCCCCGGGATGACGTGATCCGCCGGTGCTTACCTCAGGCTGTGTTGAAAGCTGATCATGAGCAGGTTCCTGTGCCCTGAGCTGGCCCAATACTATAGAACCTAAAGTCATCAGAACTACCGCTCTGTGAATTACCCTCATAACCTTCTTTAAAAAAGCCAAGATAATTAAAATAAGTTTCAAATTGAATGCCAAAATGCGCGCTCTTTTTTTCAAATTGAATTCGTATATTTATCACTTTAAACAGGGTAATCTGAAGGGTAATGAGGTTCAGGTTTGTTGTCACTTTATTTTTCCTTTTCTTTTCTGTTGCTGCTAACTCGCAGGTTAATACAAAAGGTGCACCGCTTGTCAGCTGGTTTGATGCTGTTGATATCCCTGGTGACCTACGGAACTGGTGCATCACCATGGATAAATGCGGCGTGATGTATTTCGGAAACGAATCAAAGGGTATAGTGACCTACAATGGTCTGAAATGGGACCTCATAAAGATGGGAAGCCAGCAGCGGGTAAATGCGCTGGCCACAGATTACAGAGGCATTGTTTACGTGGGGGGAGAAACAGATTTTGGCTTTCTGCAGCCTGATAACAAAGGTGAGCTTCAGTACCGGTCGCTCGCTGACCGTCTGACAGATTCGCTGGTCAGAAGTAAAATGCAGATGATTACTTCAATTGCCGCTGACAGCAACACAGTCTTCTTCACAGACAGGAGAAGCCTTTTCCTGTATGACCTGAACAAAGATTCCCTGTCAGTCATTGACATAAGTAAAAAATATAATCTGAAAAATGCAGGCAGGATACTTGTAAAGGATGGCAGGGTAATCATTGCTGATGACAGACTGGGGTTGTTTGAGTACCGGAAGGGAACCCTGGCACGCATCCCGGGTAGCAACAAGCTGGGAATGAAACGCTATATGGCTCTTCTTCCTTTTGACAGGGAAAATATAGTCCTGGCAACTTTCAGTCATGGTATATACCTGTTCAACATGAGGACAGGAGAGCTGAAAAGTAATTTTTTACCTGAGGCGATAAATAATAAACTTAAGGAAAATCATATTTCAGATGCCGTAAATATTCCCGGCAACAGGTTTGCAGTTGGCGTTACAGGTGGGGAAGGCGTTTATATTTTCAGCCACGCCGGGATCCTTCTGCAACAGGTATCCGTTGAAACAACCGGAATTAAGGAAGCCACGGTAACGGCCATGTATTGCGATTATGTCTCCAACTCCCAGCTATGGTTCTGTACAATGGGTTATATAAACAGGGCATACGTCTCACTTCCGGTTTCTGAATTCGGAAGCGGAACAGGAATAAAAACTACTATCGGAGATATCGTGGAATATGACGGATCGGTTTTTGTTTCCTCCGACGCCGGCCTTTTCAGGAGTTTTGTAAATGACTCCGGAGTAGTTCATTTCTCAAAACTGGAGGAAATTGAAGACAAGGCAACTGATCTGCTTACAACCACCCTGCAGAATGGCATGGTTTTAATAGCATCCGCAGCAAACGGCCTATACCAGATTGATGAAGAGGGATCCATTAGCAACTATGTTAACGGTGTATCCTTAACGTCAATGAAGGTCGATATGAATGATCCGACCACTATACTTGCCGGAGCGACAGATGGTATCATATTGACCCTGCGAAATTCGGATAAGGAATGGACTGTGACCTATAAAAGCAACAGAAATTCAGTCCGCGGTGTCGTCCGGACAATAGAACAGTCTGGTGAAGGCGAATGGTGGATACAAACTGCCGGCCCTTGCTCTTTGTATCGCCTTGATTGCTCTCCTTCTGATACAAACTGCATCATTTATGACAGAACAAAAGGACTCGAGAGCGATACGATCAATTACATCGTCACAATCGATAAAATGCTTTATGTATGTACAGGCAGAGGTATTTATCGTTATGACAGAGAAAACGACAGGTTTATAAAAGATAATGACCTTATCGGCAATACCTTCAGTAATATTTGCGTGGACAGATTATTCAAGACTCCCGAGGGTGATATCTGTGTTGCCGGGTTTGACACACACTACTTTACGGCTTTAGTAACACCAACGCGGCAGGGTCATGTCATTTTCCGAAGACAGTTCGATTTCCTTCCTGACATATCAACATCGGACATTGAATATATAGCCAATAACATTTGGCTGGCCAAGGGTAAGAGCATCTATGTGATCGATAAGTCAAACCTGGGTTACGGCTATGGCTCGTTCAGCACCCTATTTACCGGTATCACCGCGGGTAATAATGATATACTTTTAAACGGACAGTTTTATACTACTACACCTGAAGGTATAAGAATTCCATCCCTTGTTCAGCCTAAAAAGAAAAAACCTTCTCTTAAATATTCACGGAATGCAATTTCCTTCACCTGGACAACCACGTCATACGTAGGTGAAGAAAAGACGGAGTACAGGTATAAGCTTGACGGACTTGACAAAGACTGGTCAAAGTGGGAGAAGCGCAATTCCAGGGATTTCACCAGCTTACCCTTCGGCCATTACACCTTCAGGCTGATATCTAAAACCCTCACAGGACTGGAAAGCAAAGAGGTTGACTACAGTTTTTCAGTCAGGAAACCCTGGTATGCTATATTTCCTGTCCTGTTGTTATTTATCCTGATTGGTTTACTGGCGGTATACGCCCTTACAAGATTTTATACATGGCGACTAAGGAGCGAGAACATACGCCTGGAAAACCTTGTTAAACAGCGGAATACATTAGTGAACAGGCAGAAGGAGGAACTTGATGCAAGTGTTCATTATGCAAGCCGGATACAACGAGCCCTGCTGCCTTCCGAAAAGGTGCTGGCTGATGCAACCTTTAACAACTATTTCATACTCTTTAAACCTCTCGATAAGGTGAGCGGCGATTTTTACTGGATGGCACGGAAGGATGACAGACTGTACGTTGCCGCTGCCGATTGCACGGGCCACGGCGTTCCCGGTGCATTTATGAGTCTCCTTTGTATATCCTTCCTTGATGAGATTATTAACAAGGTTACTCTAACAAAGCCCGGCATAATCCTTGATGAACTGCGCAAGCAGGTCGTGAATTCTCTGAAACAGACGGGAGAGACAGACGAACAGAAGGACGCGATAGACCTGGCAATAATTGCCGTAGACTTTAAACGACATGTGGTTGAGTTTGCCGGCGCTTATAACCCATGCTTTAAAGTGAGGGCTATGAATAACGAAGAGATTTTGAGGTGGGAGAGTGGTGACCTTGAAACTGAGGAAGGTTCGTTATCCAACGGAAAGTACCTCCTTGAGACGGTCGCGGCTGATAAAATGCCAATTGGTATCTCCTCGAAGATGGATAAGGCATTTAAGCAGACCGAGTGGAAGCTTGAAAGGGACTATTCATATTACCTCTTTACTGACGGATATATCGATCAGTTTAACGGTAACACAGGCAAGAAGTTCATGAAAAGGAATTTCAAGAAACTTATCCTTGACATACAGGATTACCCTATGAGCAAGCAAAAGGAGATACTTGAAGAGCGGCTTTTAAGCTGGATGGGGTCTTCGCCCCAGATAGATGATATCCTTGTTGTAGGTCTGAAGGCTGAATGGCCTACTATTTAGCAGGTTCGAATTTGTTGCTCAGACGGTAAAAGAGACCTTTCTCACTTGCTTCACATACAATAATTCCACAGAGAATAAAATCACTCAGTATCTTTTCGGCAGTTTTGCTGTTTATGTCCGCAAGCTTGCGGAAACCAGCCACAGTGATCTTTTCACCTCCCCGAAGATGATTCAAAAGGACGTTTTCCTTGTCATCGAATCTTAACAGGAGACCCCTGCTGCTGCCGCTTCTCCGCCATACCTGAAGAATTACCCTGTCGGCCAAGAAGTTCTGATCACCCTGTCTGAAATATGCTTTCCATCTGCCTTCCTCGTCCTTTGCCTTTACCGGAATCTTGACACTTTTGGGAACATCAACTTCAAGGATGTTCTTCCCGTTGACCGTGTGATTTCTGGTCATGATCCTGACCTCGGGGTCACAATATAATGTGGCTGCTGAATCTATCATGTAGTATTCTTCATCTGACCTCACACCGGCAAGTGATCCATTATCCCTGACTCCTATAAGCAGTTTTCCACCCTCACTGTTAGAAAAGGCAGACAACGTACGGGCAATCTTCTGCGGGTCAGAAATGCAGTACTTAAAGTCAAGATTCATCCCTTCCCCTTTTAGGATCAGGTTGTGAATATAACGCCCCATACGGATTGCGATTTTTTTAAGCTGCAAGGCAGCACCACTAAAATAATATAAAATATTTGTATATTGGCTCTGGCACTTTGAACTAAGAGAGTATGAAAACGCGATTCTTATTAACAACTCTGTCATTCCTTCTTCTAATAAACGGAATAAAAATTATGGCACAGCAAAGTTTTGAGCATGATACCCTGATGACTGGTAACGGGCCGGTTGAAATGTGGTTCCTCGGACATGGATCACTGATGCTCCAATACAATGACAGGATCATCCAGATTGATCCCTATTCATCAGTGGCTGATTACGCTGCTCTTCCCAAGGCAGACATGGTGCTTATAACCCATCAGCATGTAGACCACCTTGATCTTAATGCCATAGGGAAAACAAGGAAAAGCACAACAGAGATCTATTGCAATGCCCTGTCGGCTCCGAAGCTTCCGGAAGCGAAGGTGATGAAGAACGGCGACGTCATTATGTCAGGAGACATTAAGATTGAAGCTGTACCGGCATATAATATCAGGCACGAACGTTCTCCAGGGAACCCGTATCATCCGAAGGGCGAGGGAAACGGTTATGTCCTAACACTGGGCGATAAGCGGATCTATATTGCCGGTGATACTGAAAATATCCCTGAGATGTCAAAACTGAAAGATATTGATGTCGCTTTTCTCCCCATGAACCTCCCTTACACTATGACGCCCGAAATGGTGGCTGACGCCGTGCGTATGATCCGTCCGGCTATTTTATACCCTTACCATTACGGCGATACCGATACCAATCTCCTTCTGCCACTTATTGACAAAAACAGGACTAAAATAAGAATAAGAAAACTTCAATAAAAAAACAATTCTGAAACAAATGAAGCGAAGATCATTTCTGAGGTCAGGCCTTGCCGGAGCAGCAGGCCTTGCAGTGCTGAACAAGGCTGCGCTGGCGTCAAAGGTACCAGCCAGTGATGAAATCATTTACCGGACACTGGGTAAAACCGGATTAAAAATCCCCGTTGTAAGCTTCGGAGTCATGAGAGCCGATAACAGTGCTCTCGTAAAAGCAGCATACGATGGTGGAATTAAGATGTTTGACACTGCTCATGGTTATCAGAACGGCCGAAACGAAGAGATGCTTGGTAATTTCTTTACTGCCGTACCCCGGAATTCATTCATTATTGCCACAAAAATAGGCCCGGCAGGTGTGGATCGTCAGACAGGGAAACCTTCAGCTGAGACAACTGCCGCGGACTTTCTGTCAAAGTTTGAGATAAGTCTTTCAAGGCTGAAGATGAGTTATGTGGATATCCTTTATATGCATGGTGTTGAAAGTCCTGATGTATTAAGGCATAAGGAGATAGTAAATGCCATGCTTGATCTTAAAAAGAAAGGAAAAGTAAGATTCATTGGTGTCTCAACACACAAGAATGAGCCTGTTATCATTAAGGCTATGGCAGAAGATGGAATCTGGGACGTTGCGCTGACAGCCTATAACTTCACGCAGACATACCGCGATGAGATGAATAAAGCGTTGCAGGCAGCGGCAGACACAGGTATTGGTGTTGTCGCAATGAAGACGATGGCAGGAGGGTTCCTTGATAAGGGGAGAACTAAGCCTGTCAACACGCGGGCAGCACTGAAATGGGCACTTTCAAATCCCAACATTCATACAACCATTCCCGGGATCACTGCTTTTGAGCACCTATCTGCTGATCTTGAAGTACTCAGGGATATTACTCTGACCTCTGCAGAACAGGGAGATCTGCTTGCAGCAGCGACATCAAATGGATTATATTGCAATGCCTGCAGTAATTGCATATCGGGGTGCCATAATAAACTGCCTATTCCTGAAATAATGCGCGCATACATGTATGCCTATGGCTATGGCAGCCTGCCTTTGGCATCTGAGCTCCTTTCACAGACTGGTGTTGAGGTTGACCCGTGTGCCGGATGTGATGTTTGCACCGCCCGATGCATAAAGGGATTTGATGTTAAGGACAAGATCTCTGATATTACCAGGCTGAATAAGGTACCTTTAGACTTAATTGCTTAACTTACATATAACCAACATGATCAGGAAATCAGTCGTCGTAGTTTTCATAACTGTTATATCTCTTTCCGGTCTATTCGCGCAGCAGGGACTCTTTCCCCCGCTCAAAGGATATAAGGCAGTTAATGAGTATCCGGTTTATACTCCTGATGACTTATGGAATTACATTGATGGAGCTGCTGATGCTTACTTGTCTCTCGGCTTCGTCGACCTTAATATTACCGAGTATGTAAAGGGTAAAAAAAATATCAAAGCCGAGATCTACAGATTTGGTGATGACGTAATGGCTTTCGGGATGTATTCCCTTGAACGCTCTCCCGGGTATAACTTTATCCCCGTAGGAGTGCAGGGATTTAATGAGGAGGGGTTGGTGTATTTTTATAAGGATCGTTATTATGTCAAAATAATGACCCAATCTCAGTCAAAAAGAGTGAATGAGGCCATGAATGACCTTGCAAAAATGATTTCAGACCGTATTGAAGGCAAAAATGAATTTCCTGCCCTGCTGAAACTTTTTCCGGCAGAGGGACTGCTTAAGAATCAGGAGACCTTCATTCTTGAGAGCGTTTTGGGGCATGAATTTCTCCGCGGTGCCTTCAGGGCTTCGTATGAGATAGACAATGACCGTTTTGATATTTATTTTTTCAACTGTAAAAGCACTGAAGAGGCATCTGATATGGCCGCAAAGCTGGCCGGTGATGCCTTTACCGGAAATGAAGATACCTTTAAATATGTTTTTGAAGACGGTTTCAACGGGGTGCTTCATATGGCGCAACAGCGTGAAAAGATGGTGATCATAAGCGGTCTTGACAGCAACAGCACACCACTGGCAGAACGGTATATCAGCGCTATGCTCAGACTCTGACGACATATCATACTAACAAAAAAAGGTGTCTCGTGAAAGGCACCTTTTTTATTTTTATAATCCTGGTTACTTAAGCTGGAAGCTGATCGGTACGCTGTACCAGACGTTCACGGGTTTGCCTCCCTGTTTGCCTGGTTTCCACAGCGGAAGGAGCTTTATAACCCTTACAGCCTCTTCATCAAGAGAAGGGTCAACGCTTCTGACAACGGATACCTGGTCAACAGTGCCTTTGTAGGTCACACAGAAACGGAGGATGACCTTGCCCTGGACGTTATTTTCCTTGGCAAGTTCCGGGTACTTGATGTTGTCATAGATAAACTTGAAGAGCTCAGTATCCCCTCCCGGGAATGACGGCATCTCTTCAACCACAACAAACACTTCTGCCGGAGCCTCATACTCTACCTCTTCCTTTACCTGTTCAACAACTTCAACAACCTGCTGGTCAGTAACAGTCTCAGACACGTCGTCGGCAGTCATGAGCTGACTTTTGTCCTCAGGCTTGACGGAGTCAACGATCACCGGAGCCACGTATTTAACAACTGTCTGTTGTTCTGAAGGTGGCGGGGGCGGAGGTGGTGGTGGCGGAGCAGCTTCTTCCTGGTTGATGTCATTTGCCATCTGAGCTATAATCTCATTAGCGTCTCTGGCTTTTATCTGGGCAATGTTTTTGGCCTTGATATAGGGGATAATCACAGCCAGCAGAACTATGACCAAACCAATTGCCATGGAAATAGTCATTGTTCTGGAATACTTCCTGCGAAGGTCATAAGCCCCATATTCCTTGTTCCTGTTTGCGAAGACTATGTCATCCAAACTAGGGTAACTTTTCTTTTCTTTTGCCATATCAGTCCCTTTCTATTTTGCCGGAGCCTGAGCGACCGGTGCAATACCAAGAGCGGCATTGACAAGGTTCTCCTCGATCCAGCTGATGTCAGTGAATGTCCAACGGGCTATGCCGACAATTGACATCTCGTCGATAATATCAACGAAGTTTTTGTACTTTGATGTCTTGTAGGCTTTAATAAGAACGATTGGCCCTGTATCATCATCCTTCTTAAGCTGCTTGATGGCATTTTGCATGGAATCCTGCTTGATCTCAATTTCTCCCTTGAGGACTTTCTGTTCAAAATCGTCAATCTTCTTAAAGAGAGCTCTGTTCCTGTCAAGCAATACCTGGCGTATGCCGGTAGCACTGAAGTCAGTCTCCTGGAGCACGGTGACAGCCGGATCGGCTTTTCCGGGATACCAGAAGACCTTGTCATCAGGACCAAGGATGATATTAAGAGTACGGCTCTCGGCAATTTTCGGAGGTTCAACTTTCTCATCCTTCCTGATCTTCTCGGGGAGAACGATTTCCATAACCTTCGGTTTGCTGAAAGCTGCAGTTAGCATGAAGAACGTGATGAGCAAACTCATCAGGTCCACCATGGGCGTCATATCTACATGAGCATCACCTTTGCGCGGTTTTTTCTTCCCGCCTTTACCTTTTTCCTCTTGAATAATCTCTGCCATCTTACTCGGTTTTTGCCTCGGTTACCTGAATTTTTTCAAGATTGGTGATCAGATTGAACCTGTTCACGTTCTTATCCTGGAGTATGTCAAGCACTTTCTTGACAACAGGGAACTCAACTTCAGCATCACCTTTGATCATCGTCCGCACTGCAGGGTTTACCTGGCGTGCAAAGAGGATCCATAATGCAAGCTGATTGTCTGCAGAATCAATTGGAATGCCTTTTTCAAAGACTTTCTTTTCATCCGCAGTCCTGGCATCAAGGTAAGCTTTCATATCCTGTATCGAAACGCCAAAACCTGCACCGCTCTTTTCAAACTTACGTAGTTCATCGTCGGTAAACTCAATGTTGTATCGCTTGCCCATCTCGGCAAGGATCTTCGGCCTGAATTTCAGAATGGTGTCAGGGCCGTTGTCAACATTGAAGAATACCTTGTTGTCTTTCGCGATGAGAACTGTCATAACATTGTTATCCATCATCGGTGTCTCCGATACAGAAAAAGGTGTATCAACAGGAGCCGCTTCCTGTGGCCTGAACGTTGCTGTCAGAATGAAAAAAGTAAGCAGCAGCGTAAAGAGGTCAACCATCGGCGTCATGTCGATTCGTGGCGATTTGGTGGCTAATTTAATCTTTGGCATGTTTTTAAATCCTTTCTTTTTTAACCAAAAGAATAAATTTGGCGAATTATTTCCTCACTGATGCTGCAAAAGTCTGGGTCAGGCTGAAGCCTGCTTCATCG
>Ga0209745_1000041_pt1 | contig 68334 bp, 62 predicted proteins | sample BarGraNGADG00312_FD_184495 | JGI IMG/M metagenome (GOLD analysis project Ga0209745, IMG submission 184495) | Arctic peat soil microbial communities from Barrow, Alaska - Barrow Graham LP Ref core NGADG0004-312 (SPAdes) (version 2) | ecosystem: Environmental > Terrestrial > Soil > Wetlands > Peat... | reverse complement strand
AGCCGTCCCGCGCGTAAGCTCCGACTTCCTGCACATGGGCGAGGAGCCCGAGCTGGTCCCGAGCCACACCATCTTCTTCTCCGGGTGCACCTTCGCCTGCGCGTACTGCCAGAACTGGGACATCGCCGTGCACGCTCTCACCGGACGGCCGGCCGGCGCGGAGGAGCTCGCGGACTCCTTGAGGGACGGCATCGCTCAGGGCTCCCGAAACGTGAACTTTGTTGGGGGCGACCCGGACCCGGACCTTCCGCTGGTCCTGGATACGCTTGCCGCACTGGGTGAGGACGGCGCTTTCCTGCCGATGGTCTGGAACTCGAACACATACGCTTCAGAGGAGACCATGTCGTTGCTCGACGGTGTGGCGGACGTTCACCTGGCCGACTTCCGTTACGGCAACGACGAGTGCGCGAAGGAGTTGTCTGAAGTCGACGGCTACGTTGGCTCGGTGACCCGCAACCTGCGCCGGGCTCATCAGGACTCGGAGGTGATGATCCGGCACCTGGTGCTGCCGGGGCACCTGGACTGCTGCACCAGGCCGGTCATGGAGTGGACGGCGGAGAACCTGCCCGGCGTCTACTTCAACCTGATGTTCCAGTACCGGCCGGAGTACAGGGCCGGCCTCTTTCCGGGGATAGACAGGAGGTTGACCCGGGAGGAGATGATCCGGGCCACCGGCATGGCGAACTCATTCGGGCTGTCGATTGAGTGACTATTTCTCGAGCGGCAGCTTCGTCCTGTCCGGGTTTATCTCGCACTTCGCCGTCTTGGCGCCCATGCTCTTCAGGATCTTCGCGACCTCGATCTCTTCGGTGAGCGGGTTGATCTTCCGCTTCAGCAGCTCTTCTTTTGGGATGCGTATCCCGATGTACACGTAGTCCGCGCCCTTCACGGCCTGGGTCAGCTTGTAGTTGGTGTGGTAGCCGGGAAAGTACTGGACCATCATTATGATGAATACCGCGAGTATCACGACGAGCAGGCTGACCAGGTACAGCGCGAGACTTACCTTTATGGGTGGCTTGCCGCCGTAGGGGCCGGGCGGACGGTCGCGGGCCGGCTTCTCTTCGTCGATCGGGTCGTACCTTCTCCTGCTCATGAAATCGACCTCCACTTCCCGCTTCTCCGGCACGGCCCGGACCCGGGGAGTTGCGCGCGGGATATACTAAAGTCCGTTCCTGGGGCGGCTGAAACCGAGTATATGAAAACGGCGTCTGATAGACAAGGATTAGAGAACTTGCCCTGGTTGGAGGAGGCACGATGGAAGATTACAACGGCACGGGGCCCGGAAGCCCCTACAGCAGGTCCGGCGATTACAGCGCTCCCGGCATAGAGCAGGGGACGCCGGTGCAGCCTCAGCATACTCCTCAATACGGCGGGCCGGCCGGGCCTTACCGGACGCCTCCGCCGTCGACAAGGCAGCCGAAGCGGCGTGTCTGGCCCGTGTTCCTGTCGGCGTTCATCGGGGCGCTGATCGGCGCGCTGCTCATACTGCTCGTCCTTCCCTGGGGGTTCGGCGTGAATCCCATCGACATCATCAAGGGCAAGGTCCGCAACACTACGACTCAGCAAGAGCCTTCGACGAACAAGCAGGTGCAGGTCGTCAGCCCGTCGAGCGGCAGCGTCGACGTGACAACGATCGCCAAAAAGGTGACACCTTCGATCGTTAACATCAATGTCGACATGAACAGCGGGCAGGGCGGTACGGGCTCAGGTGTGATCTACACCGCTGACGGATACATCCTCACGAACAACCATGTCGCTGGTGGCGCGTCTTCGATCAAAGTGATACTGGCGAGCGGCGAGGAAATAGACGGCAAGCTGGTCGGCGCCGACCCCGAGAACGATATCGCGGTCGTGAAGATCAACAAGAGCGGCATGCCGCCCCTGGCGCTCGGCGACTCCGACACCCTGGTGGTGGGCGAGCTAGCGGTCGCGGTCGGAAGCCCGTTCGGGTTCGAGCAGACCGTCACGTCCGGCATCATCAGCGGACTGCACAGGACTGTAATGGCCGGCTCCGAGACCGGGTCCGCCTCTACGACAGTACTGACCGACCTCATCCAGACCGACGCGGCGATCAATCCCGGCAACTCGGGCGGAGCGCTGACCAACTCGGCTTCCCAGCTCATAGGGCTGAACACGCTGATCGCGACTCAGTCCGGCGGGTCTGAAGGCGTCGGGTTCGCGATACCGGTCAACACGGCGAAGCGCGTCGCGGACGACCTCATCGCCGGCAGGGCGGTCTCGCATCCCTACATAGGTATAGGCGGGCAGACGGTCAGCGATACCATCGCCACCCAGTACAACCTGCCGGTCAGCAAGGGCGCCTACGTGACGCAGGTCCAGCAGGGCAGCCCGGCGGACAAGGCCGGCATCAAGCAGGGCGACATAGTCGTCGCAATCGACGGCAAGCCGATCAACGGCATGGACGATCTCATCTCGGCCGTGAGGACCAAGGCGGTCGGCGACAAGATGAGCATAACTTTCTACTCGAACGGCACCGACAAGAAGAGCGCGACGGTCACGCTCGAGGAGAAGCCGAAGAACCTGACCCAGTAACGGACAGGCGGATATTGTTTAGGAATCGAGGCGCCCGTCCCCGCGGGCGCTTCGACATTTCAGAGACTCTTTGCACTATCATTGTGCCGTTATGAGAACTTCGCACGAATATCCGTCCGGAAAGGTGTGAGCCGTGGCCAGGGAACGCCTCGTCGAGATAATCGAATCGGCAGTCGCGAAGGCTGTCGAGAGCGGGCTGCTGCCCTCCGCCGAGACGGGAGAGATCGAGCTCGACAGGCCGAAGCGCAAGGAGCACGGCGACTGGGCGACCAACGTGGCGCTCGCGCTGGCGGGCCGCCTGGACATGAAGCCGCGCTCGGTCGCGCAGTCCATCGTCGACTCCATTGACGCACCGCCGGACGTCGTTTCGCGCGTCGAGATCGCGGGCCCGGGCTTCATCAACTTCCACCTCAGTCCTACATATATAAGGTCCGTGCTCTTCGACGTGGACGATCGCAAAGAGAAGTTCGGCGCGTCGCACTTCGGCGGCGGGAAGAAAGTGCAGGTCGAGTTCGTGAGCGCGAACCCGGTCGGCCCGCTCCACGTGGGTCACGGGAGGTGGGCCGCGCTGGGCGACACGCTGGCCAGCGTGATGGCGCACGCGGGGTTCGACGTCCAGCGCGAGTACTACATCAACGACTACGGGCTGCAGATGACGAACTTCGGCCGCTCGATATCCGCCCGCTACATGCAGATCCTCGGCCACGAGGCGGAGCTGCCCGAGGGAGGCTACGCGGGTGCCTACATCACGGAGATCGCCCAGCGGATCGTGGATGAGGAGGGCGACAGGTTCGCCTCGATGGAGGAGGAAGTTCGCGCCACTGCCTTCACGGAGGCCGAGTACCCGCGGATGGTGGACGAGATCGCGGCGACTCTGGGCCGCATGTCTGTGGAGTTCGACGTCTGGTTCAGCGAGCGGGGGCTGTTCCAGCGCGGCGAGGTGGAGGAGACCCTCGGCCTGCTCGAGCAGAAGGGCGAGGCCTACCGCTACGAGGGCGCGCTCTGGCTCAAGACGGGCGAGCACGGGGACGAGAAGGACCGCGTGCTGGTGCGGGCGAACGGCGAGCCGACTTACTTCGCGTCCGACATCGCATATCACCACGACAAGATGATGCGGGGCTTCGACCTCGTGATAAACATATGGGGCGCCGACCACCACGGCTATGTCGCGAGGATGAAAGCGGGACTCGCCGCGATGGGTTACGACCCGGACAGGCTGGAGGTGCTGCTCGGCCAGCTGGTCAAGCTCTTCAGGGACGGTGAGCCGGTCGTGATGTCGAAGCGGACCGGCGAGATAGTCACGCTGGACGAGCTGCTCGACGAGGTGGGCCCCGACGCGGCGCGATACTTCTTCCTGCAGCGCTCGAGCGATTCGCCGCTCGACTTCGACATCGAGCTGGCGCGCAAGGAGTCGCCCGAGAACCCTGTTTTCTACGTGCAGTACGCGCACGCCAGGATATGCAGCATCCTCCGCTTCGCCGAAGAGTCGGGCACTGACATGTCGAGGCCTTCGGCCGCGGAGGTCGAGATGCTCGAGAGCGAGCCGGAGATGGACCTCCTCAGGAAGCTCGCCGAGCTCGAGGAAGTCGTGGACTTCAGCGCGGAGAGGCGGGCTCCTCACCGGCTCACCGGGTACGCAGAAGACCTCGCGGCGCTGTTCCACTCTTTCTATCGCGACTGCCGGGTCGTGACCGAGGACGAGGGCCTGACGCGGGCAAGGCTGTTCGCCGTGAAGGGGACGAGGCAGGTGCTGGAGATAGTGCTCGGCCTGCTCGGCGTAGCCGCCCCCGAGCGGATGTGAAGGCGGTCCTCACTTGAGGTTCGGCTATCACGTAGGCGTCTCTGGGAAACCCTCCTCCGCGATAGCGAACGGCATCGAAGCCGGCTGCGACTGCATCCAGTTCTTTCCTTCGAGCCCAAGGCAGTGGAGGCCTAACCCCGCGACCGACGGACAGGCGATCGAGTTCCGGGAAGCGCGCGAGGCGGCCGGCATCGGCCCGCTCGTCATCCACGCCATATACCTCGTGAATCTCGCGGCGGCGGACCCGCTGGTGCACCAGCGCTCGATGGTCTCGCTGGCGGCGTCCATGCAGAAGGCGGACGCGCTCGGGGTCGAGTACGTCGTGACCCATACCGGAAACCCGAGGGAAGGCTCCGAAGCCGAGGCCCTGGAGCGGATCGCGCTTGCGGTCGACCAGGTGCTGGCGGTCAGCGACAGCTCGATGCTCCTGCTGGAGACCACCGCTGGTTCGGGCTCATCGATCGGCCACACGTTCGAGCAGTTCGGGCGCATCATGGACGAGGCCGGCAGGCCGGAGCGGCTCGGCCTGTGCCTCGACACCAGCCACGTGTTCGCAGCCGGCTATGACATCAGGACGGCCAGAGGGCTGAGGGCGACTCTTGCCGAGGTCGAGGAGTTCATCGGGATGGACCGGCTGAAGGTGCTGCACCTGAACGACTCGAAGTCGGCGCTCGGCTCGAAGGTCGACAGGCACGCCCACATCGGCGAGGGCGAGATCGGCTTGGACGCGTTCAGGCGGATAGTCAGGCATCCGGTCCTCATGAAGCTGCCGGGAATAATCGAGCTGCCACACGGGGAAGGAGACCCCGACGACCTCGCGCTCCTCCGCTCCCTCACCCGCTAACCAACCCCAAAATTCAACAAGGGGTCTGACCCTTTTGGCAAATAAAATCAACAAGGGGTCAGACCCCTTGTTGCCAAAACGAAAAATGGTGCCAGGCACCTTTTTTGCGTTTTCAGTCGTCGGAGTGGTGTTTTTCCGGCTTCTCCTGCTCGACTATCAGCAGCTCGTGGACCTTGCGCAGCCGGCCCACGGCGTCGGTCAGAGACTGTGCCACACCCCGAGCCACTACTGCCGCTTCAGTCATCCCCCTGTTTCGCAGCAGGCTCGCCCACTGGTCCGCCGCGCCCGCCTCGACCTCCATCCTTGCCTGCATCTGCTTGACCGCGGCCTTGATGGTCACGAAGTCCGGCCTTTCCATGTGCATGAAGTCCACCTCCAGGTGCCCGTCCGGGCGTATAAGAAAAGGATAGCACCCGCGCCGCAGGATGTGCCCTCAAAGGGGGCGTTTGTGCTATTGTAAGTTACACCCAAGTTTGCCGGAGGCTGGCTTGAACGACTTCGAATACAAGGACGGAGTCCTCTACTGCGAGGACCTCAGAGTGGCCGACATCGCCGACAAGGTCGGCACGCCGTTCTACCTCTATAGCAAGAAAACGCTCGTGAACCATTACCACGCGGTGGATGACGGCTTCGCGGACGTTCCGCATATCATCTGCTTCTCCGTAAAAGCGAACTCCAACGTCGCCGTCCTTCACCTGCTGGCGAAGGAAGGCGCCGGGGCGGACGTCGTCTCGGGCGGCGAGATCTACCGTGCCATCAAGGCCGGCATCGACCCGGGCAAGATCGTGTTCGCGGGCATCGGCAAGACCGCCAGCGAGGTCGAGTACGCCCTGAACGAGGGCATCCTGATGTTCAACGTGGAGTCCAGCCAGGAGCTCATGCTCATCAACGAGACGGCGGTCCGGCTGAACAAGAAGGCCCCCATCGCGCTCAGGGTCAACCCGGACGTGGACCCGAAGACGCATCCGTATATAGCCACCGGGCTGAAGCAGAGCAAGTTCGGCATACCGCTCAGCCAGGCGATGGCCGAGTACGAGGTCGCGAGCCGCCTTCCCGGCCTGATGCCGATCGGCGTCCACCAGCACATCGGCTCGCAGATCCTCGACACCGGGCCCTTCGAGAGCAGCGTCAAGAAGATAACGAACCTTACGAGGAGCCTGAAGGTCCTCGACATAGACATCCGTTACATCAACATCGGCGGCGGCTTCGGGATCCAGTACACGGACGAGGACGCGCCATCGCCGGGCGACTTCGCAGCCAGGCTCGTGCCTCCACTGCGGGAGGCGGGCTGCACCGCAATACTCGAGACCGGCCGCATGATATCCGGCAACGCCGGCATCCTGGTGACGAAAGTCCTCTACAACAAGCAGGGCGAGGAGAAGAAGTTCGTCGTGGTCGACGCGGCCATGAACGATCTCGCGAGGCCCTCGACGTACCAGGCCGAGCATTACATCTCGCCGGTCATGTACCGTGACGGCGCGAACCAGAGCAAAGTGGACGTCGTGGGCCCCATCTGCGAGTCGAGCGATTTTCTGGCGCTGGACCGCGAGCTTCCCGAGGTCGCCCAGGGCGAGCTGCTCGCGATCTTCACCGCGGGCGCTTACGGGTTCTCCATGTCATCGAACTACAACTCGCGCTCGCGCGTCCCGGAGATCCTCGTCTCGGGGAAGAAGGCGTTCGTGATCCGCAGGCGCGAGACCTTCGAGGACCTCGTCAGGGGCGAAGCCATACCGGCCGACCTCTAAGCCTCCGGGCGGGGCGAAAAGGGGCGGATGCCGTGCCGGGCACGACAGTCTCCATCATCGACATCAAACGCGACCTCAAAGGCGCTGTTCGGCGCGTGCTGGAGAGACACGGCGCGGCCGGGCTCGCGAAGGGCAGACCCGTCTACATCAAGGTGAACGCCGTCGACTTCCAGCCGTACTCGTTCACGAGCCCCGAAGTCGCGGGAGAGGTCATCGACTACTGCGCCAACACCGGCGCCTCGCGCGTCTACCTGATGGACAACTGCACCCGCGGTAATCTCACCCGCATGGTGTTCCGCGTCAGCGGCCTCGAGGCCGTCGCGAAGAAGAAGGGCGCCGAGCCGCTCTACCTGGACGAGGGCAAGAAGGCGAAGGTCAAGCTCCCGCACACCGGGCACATCGTCACAGTCAACCGGCACATCAAGGACATCATCGACGACCGCGACGCCGCGTGCTACATCGGGTTGCCGAAGCTCAAGACGCACACCCAGGCGGTCATGACCCTCGGGGTGAAGAACCAGTACGGCCTGCTGTCGCACGACTCCAGACCCGCCGATCACAACTGGAAGCTGCACCGCAAGCTCGCGGACATCTTCAGCGTGATCCGCCCGGACATGACCCTCGTCGACGGCACAGTCGGGACGATCCACGGGCATTACGTCCCGGAGGCCCTCAAGAAAGAATGCCTGGTCGCATTCAACCTCCTGATCGCAGGCACCGACACGCTGGCAGTCGACACGGTCTGCGCGCGGATATTCGGCTACTCGGTCGACGAGGTGCCTCACCTGGCGGAGGCGCGCGACATGGGGCTCGGCTGCGCGGACCTGGAGCAGATCGAGGTCGAGGGGGAGCCGCTGTCCAGGTTCAAGACGCGCTACACGCACGAGATCTACGATGCCTTCCCCTACGACGTCGACGTGTTCAAGGGCAGCGAGAGGTGCTGCACCGAAGGCTGCGAGGGCAACGCACTTTCAGTCCTGCAGCTGTTGTATCTCGACTTCGACGGCAAGGGCGACTTCTCGATATTCATGGGCAAGGGGATAGACAGGAGCGACATCGAAAAGACCCGCGGAAGGGCGTTCGTGTGCGGCCCGTGCGCGACCGATGAGGTCTATCAGCCGCTGGTCGAGAAGCTCGGCAGCCGAAACGTGTTACATACGACCGAATGCAACGACCTGAGCGGCATCATCGGCGCCTTCAACAAGCTCATGAAAGTCTCGGCCCTGAAGATGGTGCCGCTGAACCCGCTCGTGTCGATGCCGATCCTCGTCAAGGCGAAACTCAAGCACTCGGACGCGCGGGTCGCTCCGATCTGGCCTTTCTAAAGGAGAACGGAATTGGCAAAGAGGGGCAAGGACGAGCTTCAGGAGAAGGCCCGCGACGTCGACCGCAGGCTGGCCGCGTACTTCGGCAACACGATCCCCCGACCTGAACGTGACGTCACCCACGAGCTGATACATGCCGTCCTCTCCCAGAACACCCACCGACGCAACTACAACCTGGCTTACGCGCGCTTGATGGAGGCGTTCCCGACGATCGAAGAGCTGGCGGCGGCGCCGCTCGCGAAGATAGAGCTCACGATAAGGCCCGGGGGTCTTTCGCGTCAGAAATCGAAAGCGATCAAGTCGATCCTCGTGGCGATAAAGGAGAGCACCGGCTCATATTCTCTGGAGTTCATAGCCGACATGGACGTTCCGGCGGCCCGGGAATATCTCACCTCCCTTCCGGGAGTCGGCCCCAAGACGGCATCCGTCGTCCTGATGTTCGCGCTGGGACGCAAGGTCCTGCCGGTTGACACCCACGTCCTCCGCACGTCGAAGAGGATCGGTCTCGTCGACAGAAAGGTGACAGCCGAGAAAGCGCAGGCCGCGCTCGAGGGGCTGTACCCGCCACAGGTCAGGCCGCGGATGCACCTCAACCTGGTCGAGCTGGGGCGCGAGATCTGCCACGCCAGGGGACCCGTCCACGAGGTGTGCCCGGCGAAGATGATATGCGACGAGTACCGCACCGGACTCATGTAATCCCTCAATGTGGCCGAATCCTACTTCGGGTACATTAGGGGGCGGAAGCTAACGACCGGAAGCCGATCCATGACCTGGGTTTCAGAAGCGCTCGTCCAGGCGAGCGAACCAATTCTCGAAAAAGTATCGTCCCTCCTGACGGACACGCTGCCGCGCGGCTCCGTCGTGTCCGTGGAAGAGATCGCGCAGCAGGCACGGGTGACTCTCGGCCTCCTCATCGAGATCGTCGAAGGCGACCCGACCGACAGCCTGTTCGAGTACTGGGAGGAGGTCGGCCGCACGTGCTCCGACCGAAAGCTGGCGATGTCGGAGATGCCGACCGCGCCTGACCTGCTCAAGACCGCGATCTGGTCGGAGCTCGAGGGCCAGGTGGAGGGCGGCGTGATGCCGCTGTCCGACCTCGTGGACGTGATGATGGGCATCGAGTCCATCCTCGGCAAGTGCTCGCTCGCCATGTTCAGGAGTTACCTGGGTTCGCGAGACATCATCGTTGCGGAGAGGACCGACCGGATGGACGCCCTCTATTCTCTCAACCGCGTGCTCTCGGACGACTTCGACAGCGAGCGCATGTACCACTCGCTCGCCGAGAAGCTGGCGAGCATCACCGGCATCAGCAGGTGCTCGATCCTCCTCTTCGACGGCGCAGGCAAAGTCATCCCTGCCGCGTCGAACTTCAACGGCGCCCTCGAGGTCCTTGCCGCCTCGAGCGTCGAAGAGCTGGACGCGCTGGCCGCGGTCGCGGCGCTCGGAGGGCCGGTTATACTCCGCGAGGGCGAGAAGGAGCCGCCGGAGATCGCCGCTCTTTTGAGGCGCTACGGATCGCCCCTGGTCCTGGTCGTCCCGCTGTACTCGACCGGGAAGCAGGTCGGCGTAGCGCTGCTCGACGAGGCAAGGGACTTCGAGTTCCCACAGGAGAAGATAGAGCTCGCCGTTGCGGTGGCGAACCAGGTCGCCATCGCGATCGATAAGAGCTCTCTCATCGAGGAGATGGAGACCCGGCTCAAGCACATGGCGGCGATCGGCATCATCGCCCGCACCCTCACCTCGTTCCTGGATTCGAAGGAGCAGCTCAGGAGCCTGCTGGGAATGGCCAGTGCGCTCGTTAACGCGGGCGGCGGAGCCATACTCCTGCTCGAGGAGATGTTCGACAGGCTGGAGGTCGAAGTCGAGGAGGGCGCCGACGGGTGGCCGGAGGACCCCGGCTTCCTCAAGGCGGCAAGGTGGTCTTGCGACAACGGCAGGCCTCTCCTGCTGTCGCGAGGCTCCCGCGAGAGGAGCTTCAAGGTGGCGTCCGGAATAAGCGGGGGCATGGTGGCGCCACTCCTCATCAGGGACAAGGCCATCGGTGTCATCGCCGTCGCAGCGAAGCCCGGGTCCGTATACGACCGTGAGGACCTCGAGCTTTTCGCCAACTTCGCGGCGCAGGCGGCCGTCTCGATCGAGAACACTCAGCTTTACGAGCAGCTGCAGAACACCTACCTGGGCGCGATCGGCTCGCTGGCCGCGGCCATCGAGGCGCGCGACCCCTACACCGTCGGCCACTCGGCGCGCGTCACGCAGTACGCGGTCGCCATCGCCGAAGGGATGGGGCTGTCGCAGCCGGAGATCGAGGAGCTCAGGCTCGCGGGCCTGCTGCACGACCTCGGCAAGATAGGAGTCCCGGACAACATACTCAACAAGCCCGGGCGCCTCTCCGAGGAGGAGTTCTCCGCGATAAAGATGCACCCGGCGCTGAGCATGCGGATCATCGAGCCGCTGCCGCACCTGGGGAACATCATCCCGATCATCTACCACCACCACGAGCACTTTGACGGCAGCGGTTACATGGACGGCAAGGCAGGCGAGAAGATACCGCTCGGCGCGAGGATCATCACCGTGGCCGACTCCTTCGAGGCCATGACCTCCGACAGGCCGTACCGCAAGGCGCTCTCGCGGCAGGAGGCCATGATGGAGCTGAAGCGGTGCTCCGGGTCTCAGTTCGACCCCAGGGTCGTCTCGGTCTTCGTCGACCTGCTCGAAAAGACCGCGGCAGAAGAAAAGACCGCCGCAGAAGAAAAGGTACAGCAGACTAACTCCTAGAGCCGCCCGCCAGCGACAACCACCCTAACAAATCAGGTATCATTGAAATCCGGGCGCGCACGTGACGTTCGCGCACAAATCTGGAGGTTTCACTTTGAAGATAGCCGTCAGTGGAAAGGGTGGAGTTGGCAAGAGCACCGTATCGGGGGCGCTGGCAAGGAGCTTCGCGGACGAGGGCCGCAAGGTGCTGGCCATCGACGCCGACCCGGACGCCAACCTGGCAGTATCTATCGGGATATCCGCGGAGACAGCGCTGAGTATAGTCCCGCTGGCAGAGATGAAGGACATCGTCGAGGACCGGACGGGTGCCAAGCTCGGCACGTACGGCCAGATGTTCAAGATGAACCCGCGGGTCGAGGACCTCCCCGAGCAGATATGCGTGGAGCACAAGGGAGTACGGCTGCTCGCGATGGGGACGGTCAAGGAGGGCGGAGGCGGCTGTGTCTGCCCGGAGGCCGTCCTGCTGAAGGCGCTGATGAGGCACATCCTCCTCGACCGGGACGACGTGGTCATCATGGACATGGAGGCCGGCATCGAACACCTCGGGCGCGGAACAGCGGAGAGCGTGGACGCGATAATCATCGTGATAGAGCCGGGGCTCCGCAGCATCCAGACCGCCAACACCACCGCCAGGCTGGCGAAGCAGATCGGCATCGAGAGACTGTTCGTGGTCATCAACAAGGTGGTCGAGGACTCGGAGATAGACTTTCTGAAGGACGACCTCGCGGGCCTGAGGCTCCTCGGTGCGCTCCACTACAGCGACAAGATCCACAAGGCCGACCTCGCCGGCGAGTCGGCTTACGACGTCGACCCCGACTTCGTAAAAGAGATAAACGAGATAAAGGCAAAGCTGGTCGAAGAACTTGAAGGAGCAGACGTTGGCTGAGCGATTTGAAGTACTCGAGATAAGCGAGCTCGCAAAGGGCATCTTTTACATGAAGGTCGAGGCGCGGCTTGCCGTAAAGCGCGCGCTTCCCGGCCAGTTCATCATCCTCAGGGTCGACGACCCGGGCGAGCGCATTCCCCTGACCATCATGGACCACTCCGCAGACGACGGGACACTCGAGATGGTGTTCCAGGTCGCGGGTACCACGACCGAGAAGATGTCCATGCTCGCGGTCGGCGACAGGCTCGCCGACGTGGTCGGGCCGCTGGGGCGCCCGACGGAGATAGAGAAGTTCGGCAGGGTCGCGTGCGTCGGAGGCGGGGTCGGCACGGCCGCGCTCTACCCGATAGCGCGCGCGATGAGCCTCGCCGGCAACGAGGTGCGAGTGATGCTAGGTGCGAAAGACCGCGACTACCTGATCCTGATGGACCGGTTCGAGGCGCTCGACGTAGACCTGAAGGTCGCGACCGACGACGGGTCCGCCGGCCTCCACGGCTTCGTGACCGAGCTGGTCCTCGGCGCGGCAAAGGAGTGGAAGCCGGACCGCGTGGTCGCCATCGGGCCTCTACCGATGATGCGGGCTGTCTCGGTGCTCACGAAAGAGCACGGCATCCCGACCGTCGTGAGCCTCAACTCCATCATGCTGGACGGCACCGGGATGTGCGGCACCTGCCGCTGCGAGGTCGACGGAAAGACGAAGTTCGCCTGCGTCGACGGGCCGGAGTTCGACGGCCACCTGGTCGACTTCGACGTACTCTCATCGAGGCTCGCCGCCTACAAGGACGAGGAAAAGCTGTCGCTGGACAGGCTTCATAAGCTGCGAGGCGAGAAGATAACCGCGGACGACTGATACAACAAGGAAACTTCACTTGAACAACGAGGAAACGAAGAAAGTACGGGTGAGGTTCGCGCCGAGCCCGACGGGCAAGCTGCACCTGGGCTCCGCCCGGACCGCGCTATTCAACTGGCTCTTCGCGCGCGGCCGCGGCGGCGCGATGGTCCTTCGGCTGGAGGACACCGACAAAGAGCGATCGTCCGAAGAGTTCGAGCACGACATCCTCGACTCGATGCGCTGGATGGGCATTGACTGGGACGAAGGCCCGGACGTGGGCGGCGACCGCGGCCCGTACCGCCAGAGCGAGCGGATGGACCTTTACACGGCGAAGGCGCTGGAGCTTCTCCAGCAGAACAAGGCCTACCGCTGCTTCTGCACCTCGGAGGAGCTGGATGTCCGCAAGAAAGAGGCCATGGCATCCGGAAAGCCGTGGCGATACGACAGGCGCTGCCTGTCTCTGCCGCCCGGAGAAGCGAACAAGCGGGACTCGGCGGGCGAGCCTTTCACACTGCGCTTCAAGGTTCCCGAGGGAAAGGTGACCGTCCGCGACATGCTCCGCGGCGACGTCGTTGTCGACGCCTCCGAGATAGACGACTTCATCATCATGCGCTCCGATGGGACGGCCGGCTTCCACCTGGCCGTCGTCGTCGACGACATGACGATGGAGATATCGCACATCATCCGCGGCGACGACCATCTCACAAACGCGGTCAGACACGTTCTGCTCTTCGAGGCGCTCGGGGCGATAGCCCCGCTGTTCCTGCACCACTCCCTGCTGATGGGCCCGGATGGGGCAAAGCTGTCCAAGCGGCACGGCTCCACCTCCGTCAGCGACTACCGGGCGAAGGGCTACATGCACCAGGCGCTGGTCAACTACCTGGCGCTGCTCTCCTGGTCGCCGGGTGACGACCGCGAGATATTCACGAGCCCCGAGCTGGTCAAAGAGTTCGACGTGTCCGGCGTATCGGCGAGCAAGGCGATATTCGACTTCGGCAAGCTCAACTGGCTCAACCGCCAGCACATGAGGACGCTGTCGAGCTCGGAAGTCACGAGCCTCGTGGAGCCTTTCCTGGACCGCGAGGGCCGCTCCGAGCTGCTGGCGCTGCCGCGCGAGAAGCTTGAGCTTGCGGTCGAGTCGGTACGCAACAACATGGAGACGCTGGTCGACGCGGTGGGACCGACCGACGTCTACACGCAGAAGCCGGGCGAGCTCTCCGAGAAGGCCGTGAACGAGCTGAAGAAGCTTCCCGACGCGAATGAAGGCCTTCGCGTGTGCGTCGACGAGCTCAGGTCCCACACCGGGAACGACCCGGCGACCGCGGAGCTCATCGTGGCGAACCTGAGAGAGGCCGCGAAGCAGAGGCGCTGGTCGGCCAAGGCGGTCCTGTGGCCGCTTCGCCTGGGGCTGACGGGCCTCACGGTCGGGCCCGACCTCGTCTACCTGATAATGTTCTGGGGCCCGTCGGGCTGCGCCGACCGCATCGAGGAATCGATAAAGGCGTTTGAGAGGATATCCTCCTGATGGCGATCTCGGTCTACAACACGATGAGGCGGCGCAAGGAGCCGCTCGCGACGCGGGACGAAGGTCGAGTCGCGATGTACGTGTGCGGGCCGACGGTCTATAACTACATCCACATCGGCAACGCGCGGACGTTCATCACGTTCGACGTGGTACGGCGCTACCTGGAGCATGCCGGCTACGACGTCACCTTCGTACAGAACATTACGGACGTCGACGACAAGATAATCAACCGCGCGAACGAAGAAGGCCGGACCGCCGCCGAGGTCGCCAACGAATACCGCGAGGCGTTCGAGGAAGACATGCGTGCCCTCGGGATCAAGCCGCCGACAGTGGCCCCACGAGCCACGGAGCATATCCCTCAGATGCTCGAGCTGGTCGGTGCGCTCGTTGACGCCGGCTACGCGTATGAGTCGGAAGGCGACGTCTATTTCGACGTCGCCCGCTACGGTGATTATGGCAAGCTCTCCGGTCGCAACCTCGCGGAGCAGCGAGTGACCGTCCAGAGCGAGAGCGAGCTGGAGCGAAAACGAGACTCGCTGGACTTCGCACTGTGGAAGGCCGCCAAGCCGGGTGAGCCCTCCTGGGAGAGCCCCTGGGGCCCGGGCAGGCCGGGCTGGCACATCGAGTGCTCGGCGATGTCGCTCGAGTACCTCGGCGATTCCTTCGACATCCACGGCGGCGGCCAGGACCTTATCTTCCCGCACCACGAGAACGAGATCGCGCAGGCCGAGGCCGGACGATCGCGCAGCTTCGCCCGCTACTGGATGCACTCGGGGATGCTGAACATCGACGCCGAGAAGATGTCAAAATCGCTCGGGAACATCAGGCGCCTCCGGGACGTGCTCACCGAGTACGACGCCGACACGATAAGGATGCTGATGCTCGGCACCCATTACAGGAGCCCATTGAGCTTCAGCGACACCAGCCTCGACGAGGCGAGCGCGTCGATGGAGCGCGTCAACAACTGCCTCTTCGCCCTGAAGGACGCGATCAAGAGCGCGAGCGACGACGCGGCTGACGGAGGCCTGGCGGGCCTTGCTGCGACAACAGAGGTCTCGTTCCGCGAGGCGATGGACGATGACTTCAACACGGCGGCCGCGCTCGGCGCGATATTCGGCCTCGTCCGCGACGCCAACGCCAGGCTGGCCGACGTTCAGTCGGGAGGCGAGGCGACGAAAGGCGAGCTGCTCTCGGCATGCGACAGCATCAGCGTGATGTGCCGAGCCCTCGGGCTCCTCGAGACGGAGACCTCCGCCGCCGGCGGGCCTGACGTGGCCGGATTAAAAGAGCTCATCGCCGAAGCGCTGAAGACGCTGCCCGACTACGAGGTCGCCGATGAGGACGACGCGGGCAAGCTCGTAGATCATCTCCTCGAGATGCGGATGCTGGCGCGCAAGGAGAAGAAGTTCGAGCTGGCCGACGCGATAAGAGACGGGCTCGACGGGCTCGGCGTAAAGGTCGAGGACACCCGCGAAGGGTTCCGCTGGCGCTATGAGCGCTGACAGGAAGGCGCAGCGACCGGACGACGGCGGCGCGGACGAGCGCGTCGAAGGAAGGAACCCCGTCATAGAGGCGCTTCGCGGCCCCCGCAGCGTCAGAAGGGTTTTCATCGCCGCCGGTTCGGAGAGAAAGGCCCCGCTGAAAGAGATCATAGCCCTCGCCGGCTCCACGGGTGTCCCCGTCGAAGAGATCGACCGCCGCAGGCTCGACGACATGTCGATGACCTCGTCGCCGCAGGGAGTAGTCGCTCAGGTCCAGCCCTATCCTTACCTTTCACTCGGAGAGCTGCTCGATTCGCTCAAGGGCGTGTTCTCGCCGATGGTCCTGGTCCTGGACGGGGTCGAGGACCCGCGCAACATGGGCTCGCTCATCCGGACAGCGGACGCGGTGGGAATGCACGCGGTCGTGATCGCGAAGCATCGCTCGGCCTCGGTCACCCCTGTGGTGGCGAGCGCTTCGGCTGGCGCGGTAGAGCACATAAGGCTCGCGCGAGTGCCCAACATCGCAGACACGCTGCGCAGGCTGAAGGACGCCGGCCTCTGGATATTCGGAGCCAGGGAGGACGCCGACAACCCTTACTACAAAGCGGAAATGCAGCTCCCGCTGGCCATCGTCCTCGGCGGCGAGGGCAAGGGCCTGTCGCGGCTGACAGTCGAGCTTTGCGACTTCCTGGTGTCGATACCGATGAGCGGAAAGGTTGACTCGCTGAACGTAGCAGTCGCCGGGGCGGTGTTGATGTTCGAGGCGGCCCGGCGCCGCGGGAGTGGCGTGAAGTGAAAAAGCTTCTGCTCATCGACGGATACAACCTGATACACGCCAGCCCGAAGCTCACCGAGCTGGCCTCAGACGACCTCGAGGCCTCGAGGGACGAGCTGGTCAGAGTCATGGTCGACTATGCGGCCCGCGAGGACGTCACCGTGGAGGTGGTCTTCGACGCCGGCGGACGTCCCGGGCCCGAATCCCGCGAGAAGAAATCCGACCTTGTGACTGTTACGTACACTGCGCAGGGCAAGACCGCGGACGCCAGGCTCGAGAAGGCGGCCTACGAGTCAAAGGTCGAACAGACGACCGTGGTGACGGGCGACTACCACCAGCAGAAAGTGGCCGGGGGAGCCGGGGCGCTGAGGGTCTCTTCCAGGGAGTTCGTCGAGGAACTGGAGGCCCGTCAGAAGGGCGGGACCGGCAAAGGACGCCCGGGAGCTCCGAAAAAGCGATCCAGGCTCGAGGACCGGCTGCCCGAAGACGTGCTCGAGCGACTGCGCGAAATGCGCGAAAAACGCTGATTTCTGCCTGATACTGGCAGAAAATCTCCTCATTACCGTTCAACCCCCAAATATTTCCGTTAAAGTTCTATTAAAACCGCTTAACCCCCTTGACGCGCCTTCCGCTACGTCCTAATATGTTCAAACGCCGAAAGGCAAACGGGCTGGAATAGGCTGATAAACGGTCAGAAGAGGACCGTAGAAGGAAGGAGTCGAAAGTGACTTACAGCGCAGCAACCTCAGCGGTTCCCGGATCGCCCTACGACGCGCTCGACGACAACGAACTCGTAAACCTTGCCCAGGACGGAGACTCCAGGGCCCAAACAGTAATCCTCGGCAAGTACCACGACTTCGTGCGGCTGAAGGCGCGCCCGTACTTTCTGATCGGTGCCGACCGGGAAGACATCATCCAGGAAGGCATGATCGGTCTGTACAAAGCTACCCGCGACTACCGTGAGGACCGCGAGGCCTCCTTCAAGGCTTTCGCCGAGATATGCATCACCCGGCAGATCATCACGGCGATCAAGACGGCGACCAGGCAGAAGCACGCGCCTCTCAACTCGTACGTCTCGCTCAACAACCCGATCGGCGAGGCCGACGACCCCGACCGCGTGGTCATCGACTTCATCGGCTCGGACAGCGCGCTGGACCCGGCCGAGATGGTGATCAGCGGCGAGGAGGTCCAGAGCATCAAGGACAACTTCGCCCACATGCTGTCGGGCCTGGAGACCGAGGTGCTCCGCCTGTACATGGAGGGGCGCTCCTACCAGCAGATAGCGGCCGACCTTGACCGTCACGTGAAATCAATCGATAATGCGCTGCAGCGGATAAAGCGGAAGGTCGAGCAGCACCTTCAGTACCGCGAGAGCCTGGCCCGGGGGATAGCGGCCAAGCCGCCCGGGCGCGCGAGGCTGGCTGTCTAGCCGGCGTAGCTCAACTGGTAGAGCAGCGCACTTGTAATGCGCAGGTTGGGGGTTCAAGTCCTCTCGCCGGCTCCAGACTTACGTCGAGCACTGGCGTCACCTTTTCATCTGAGGACTTGAACCCAGAGGGGCTGTTACGTGGCGGGGAGAATATCTACCCGCCATCGCGGGTGCCAGGTCTTGAAACGGATATTTCACACTCCTCGAGAGAACCAGCTTGGGCGACCTTCCCGGAAGTAATTACTCACGAAGATGTTCTCCCAGCTTCGACATTCGAACAGCTCGAATGTCCGTTTCAAGACCTGGCACCCGTGGTTCAGCGTCCGCGCAGCGGACGCGACGAAGGGGGGCGGGACGCCTTGTCCAGCTTTTTGATAGAGTGCAGGCAGAACTCGGAAAGGGGGTTCTTACAGGTGTTTGCTTTGCTGAGAAGCAGTCGGCTCTCCGAAACGCGCCTCGGCCCCGCATTTGACTCCGTGCAGTTATGAATGATGCTTCAGCAGTAGTACCCGTCAAGGGGAACAGGTTCTGGCAACAGGACATAAACGACAACTGGTGGATTCTGCTGGTTCTCGCCGCTTTCACCGGTCTGTGCGTGTTCGCGGTCGCGAAACACCAGCTCTATCTGGACGAGACGCACGCGTGGCTGCTTGTCAGAGACACCAGCCCCTTGGCGCTGTTGAAGGCACTCCGGTACGAAGGACACCCCGCTCTCTATTACTTGCTGCTCATGGTTCCCGTCAAGCTCCACTTCCCGCTGGTGACTTTGAAGATAATATCCGTCGCGCTCGCCGTCGTGACGGTCTTTCTTTTCCTGAAGTACTCGCCGTTTCCGTGGTACGTCAAAGTGCTCTTTCCCTTTTCGTACTTCATCCTGTATCAGTACGGCGTTGTTTCCAGGTCATACATACTGATTCCGCTGTTCCTGTTCCTCGTCGCCGTGATCTATCCGAAGAGAGACGAACGGCTGTGGCTCTTCGTTGTTTTGCTAGGTCTGCTTGCCAACTCCATGATGTTCGGAGCAATCATCGCCGTTGGGATATACGCCGTTTACCTGTTGGACCTGTACAGGCACAGGTTTGCGGGTCCGAAACGCTTGACGAAAAAGAGAATCCTTGCAAGCCTGCTTTTCGGGTTTTCCCTCTTGCTGGTGGCCCCGCTGCTATTTCGACCCAAGGACGTGTCCTTCGCAATCAAGTGGTATTTTGACATTCACAGGTATATCAATACTTCCGGGGAAACGCTGAGAACCGCATCGGGGTCGTTCTTTCTGCCCGTCGGTCTCATTGCGCTCTGCGTGTCACTTGTCTGGTTCCGTCGCCAGCGCGTGCTGTTGCTGTTCACCCTTCCGACAATCGTGATGCTGGCGTTCTTCTGGCTGAAGATGTACCAGTTCTGGCAAGCCGGGATATGCTTCTTTGTCTGGCTGTTCTGCCTCTGGGTCGGCTTTCAGAAGCTCAAAGCTGAACCAGCTGAACCCGGCTTGTCCGGCAACGGACAGACCGGCCGGGTTTCCGACTGGAGAAAAGCGGTGTCTCTTAAAAACGCCGTGCTGGCCTGCATCGTCGTCGTGCTCTGCTGCCAGATCTGGTGGACGCTGGAAGCTATCACGTATTATAGAAAGAACCCCTACTCCGCATCCGGCGAAGTCGCAGACATCATCAAGAAAAATCACATTGAAAACAGCGGAATCTGGTACATCGGTTTCAGTCGAGGTTCGATACTGGCTTATTTCGACCGCAACTTCTTCGCAAACCTGAAAGGCTGGCCGTCATACGATGAATGCCGGGCTGTGGGGACCAATAAAGAAGGCGACAATCCCGATGCATGGCTTGATAAGCAAACCGTGTCGAAAATCCTCAAAGCCCGCCCGCCCTACGTGATCCAAGCCGTTGTGTACGAATTCGGAATGGAGAGCAAACTCCCCGGTTACCACCTCGCCTATGTCCTTTCGGGCAGCTTCGACTTGGGAGGACGGACGGGATTAATGGACTCGTGGCTCATATTCGTCCGGGACGGCGCCAAACCCATCAGCCGCCCCGGCACACTGACAATCAGGTAGAGCCGATCGCCCGGTGTGCTTTGCGCCGGTGATGATGACACAACATTGCTTCGACCGAGGACTTGGCGCCGGGGGTCGCGCTCAACGGAAGCAAGAACAAGCACAGCTTGAACTTGTAATGCGCGGGTTGGGGGTTCAAGTCCTCTCGCCGGCTCCATTTCAAACATGAGCCAAGCGCGTGCGCCACAAATCAAACAAGACAATGATCACCGCGGGTACAGTATCTTCCCGCGGCCTTTCTTTTTTCGAGTTGGCTCAGGCTATGCACGTCGGCGCGGCGGACACTCCTTAACCAAAAACGCAGAGTGCCTTTGCGAATCGTTAATCGACGGTCACGACAATATAAAGAATGAACGTGACGGGATGTTGGGCTAAGAAGGGAAGTGGATCGACGATTCCCGGCCAGTGTTCCGTTTAAGCAAAGCAATAACTGGAGAGGAAGCATCTCATGGACGATTCAGGACAAGGGCTTCCGGGTAGCGAGGGGCGCCCGGAAGTGCCGCCAGTCTATTACACGCCCCAGACTCCGCCGATATACACCGGGGTCCCCAACGTTCAACCCGGAAGGCCGCCGCGTCGGCCCGTGAGAAGGCGCGGACGCGCTTTCGGCTTCTTGAAGCCCCTGATCGCCGGCGTGGTGGGAGCACTGCTGGTGCTCCTGGTGATGCCGGCCGTCTTCGGCGTCAACCCGATAGACATCATCACGGGGAAAGTGAAGAAGACCGCGACAGTGACCAGCACTACTCCCGCGACGGTGAAGCAGGTGAGCGTCGTCAGCCCGACCCAGGGCGCGACAGACGTGGCCAGCATCGCGAAGAAGATCACGCCGTCCATAGTGAACATCGACGTCAAGACGTCCAGCCGCGGCATGCCTTACTACTCGAACAGCGAGCAGGAGGGGACCGGCTCGGGGGTCATCTACTCGAGCGACGGTTACATCGTCACCAATAATCACGTGGTAGCGGGCGCGTCTTCCATAACGGTGACGCTGGCGAGCGGCGAAGAGGTCAAGGCGACCACGGTTGGCACCGACCCCGAGAACGACGTAGCGGTGGTGAAGATCAACAAGACCGGGCTGCCCGCTCTTGCGCTCGGAGATTCCGACAGTCTCGTGGTCGGGCAGATGGTCGTGGCTGTGGGAAGCCCGCTTGGCTTCGAGCAGACTGTCACCTCGGGGATAGTCAGCGCGCTGCACAGGAACGTGACCGCTTCGAGCAGCGGGAGCTCGACGGTGTTGACTGACCTGGTGCAGACCGATGCGCCGATAAACCCGGGCAACTCGGGCGGCGCTCTCTGTGACGGCTCCGGTGCTCTCATCGGGATCAACACCCTGATCGCCAGCCAGTCCGGCGGCTCCGAGGGGATCGGCTTCTCGATCCCGGTGAACACGGTTAAGCAGGTCGCGAATGACATCATCGCCGGCCGCAAGGTCTCGCATCCATACATCGGGGTGCAGGGGCAGTCGGTCAGCACCGAGATCGCGGCGCAGTACGGTCTCCCCGTCAACGAGGGAGCATACGTGACGTACGTCGCGAGCGGTAGCCCTGCCCAGAAGGCGGGGATAAAGACAGGCGACATCATCGTGGCGGCGGACGGCCAGCCGGTGAAGACGGTCGATACGCTGATGGCCGCTATCAAGAAGAAGAGCGTCGGCCAGAAGATAAACCTTACCTATTACAGTGGCAACGACAAGAAATCTGTGGACGTGAGTATCGAAGAGAAACCTTCAGCGATCGAGTAAAGCAACCCCCCCAGTATCCTGACCCCGCGGGTGGCCGTCAGTCCGGTATGGACGTGACCACCCGCGTCCCCCCTTTTCCATTAAAGCCGCCGGTTCTCAACCGGCGGGGCCGCCTGCGCGACTGAGAGTCTCCCCTTTAACGCTGGGGTGTTATTAAAGCCGCCGGTTCTCAACCGGAGGGGCCGCCTGCGCGACTGAGAGTCGCGCCCTTAATGTTGTGGGAGAGTCGCGCCTTCAATGTGCCGTTAATGTGAAATGATTATGGGGCCGGGGCTTGCGGTCCGGCGGCGACAAGGCGACATCGGAAGGGGGCCGAATGTCCGAACCATGGTCCTTCGCGTTGATCAACGACCTCCACGTCGGCAGCTATTACTCAGGGTACGGCGGCGAAGGATACTGTGACGGCCCGACCGGGCAGGAGTATTTCCTGACAGAGCGGCTGAGGAAGAGCGTGGCCTGGATCAACGACAACAAGGACGGGCCGCTCGGGATCAAGTTCGTCGCGGTCAACGGGGACCTCACCGACTCCGCCGAGGAGTCCGAGTTCTACAAAGCCAGGGAGATCCTGGACGGCCTCGCCGTGCCGTGCGTCCCGCTGTTCGGCAATCACGACGCCTGGCCGTACACGAGGAGCATGGAAGCCGAAGGCCCTACCGGCAGCGAGGTCTTCAACAGGATCTTCGAGGGCGTGTTCGCGGCGCTCGCGGCCTCGTCTGGTATCACGAACTTGGAAAAGGACACGACCCTGCTTTCCGGCACGCCGCTGAACAACTATTCGTTCGAGGCAGGCGGAGTTAATTTCCTGGCGCTCGACCTCGTCAGCAGGGAGGCCGCCCCGAGCGGCACCGGCTCTGACGGCAAGGGGGTCTTCCACCCCGAGACGAAGAAGTGGCTCCTCGACCACCTGGACGGATGGGCCCCAGGCGCGCCCGTCGTGCTGCTATCGCATCACCCCCTGACCAACAAACTGATAAGGCCGCAACACGTCGGCGGTTTCGAGTGGAACTTCATCAGGCCGCTGCTGGCGGCCGGGATGCCCTCCGACGATGACTGCAAGGACATCGCCGGCTGCCTCGACGGCCGCGCCGAAGTGCTGGCGGCATTCGCCGGCCACTCGCACAGCGCCGAGCTCCTGCTCGGGCACATGCCTACACCGCCGTTCATCTGGAACTTCAACGAGATACGCTTCGAGCCGATCGGCACCACCCCTGTCAAGCTGACGGAGGCGTTCGTGGCCGGCTCCAACGGACCTGCCGGCGAGGACAAAGGCATGATCAGGATCGTCAAGGTGACGGACGACGGCCAGCTGGACCATGGCACGGTCGCCGGCCCTGAGAGCCCTGACTTCAACCACGCACTCAATCCGTCGTTCGACGTGGACATCATCGAAGGTCAAGGCCTGTTCATCCCGCACCGGTTCAGCAAGCAGTGCGAGGAGTTCCGCTTCGACTACGGAGACGGGGAGAGCTCGGGCGAATTCGAGGGTTTCAGCGCCGGCTGGTGGGAGAGGACGAATCTGCTGGACTCGGAGGTCCACGAATACGAGGACGGTCTCAAGACACACCTGGTGACGCTGACGGTGAGGGAGAAGATCCTCGAGGGCGTGTACTTCGAGGAGAGCATCTCGAGGGAAGTGCGGGAGACCTGACGGCCTAAGTGGTAGCATCTCTTGAGCAAGTCGTGACGATCGGCACATGAAGATAGAAAGACAAAGACGAAAGAAAGGAACAGAGCAGATGAGCAAACGCAAAGACGGAAAGAAGAAACACCATCTCAGGCGCCTGATGTTCCTGGGCGCAGTCGGCGGGGGTGTTTACTACGTCTGGAAGTTGCAGAACCCGCCGGAGGTCACTGTCACATGCGAGCCCGGCGAGCGGGTTGTAGTGAAGGACGAGGACAACATGGGCGGGGTCGGCCTGGTGATGGAGAACATGATCTCCAAGTACCTCGATGACCCGGCCAAGGTGAGGATCCTGAACTCGATGAACCTGGTCATCGCGATCGAGCCGGTCGAGGAGCCCGAGTCGGCGATAACCATGACGTTCGCGGGGGGCTGTGTCGTCATAGAGCCAGGCATAAGGCCGGACTTCGGCATCAAGCTGGCCTGCGACTACGACGTCCTGATGGCCCTGCCGGCAATGGGCGTCGGCCTTCAGACCGTCAAGTACCTGATGACGCCCGAGGGTAAGGAAGTCATGGCCAAGCTCGTGTCCGGGCAGGTCAAGATCACGGGGAAGCCGCAGAAGCTTCCCGAGATGCTGAAGCTGTCCATGTTCCTGGCGGTGCCGCCGGAGTGAGATAAAACAAAAGCGGCGCCGGTCTTGATTTCCGGCGCCGCATTTTTTTTGCTTGATCGATCGATCTGTTTCTCAGTCGCTCCCTTTAGTCTTCGTCCGGTACCAGCGGGCCCGGGCCCTTCTCCTTGCGGAGCACCCACGCGATCGCCACGCCCACGCCGTCGAAGACCCACGGCACCAGGTTCTTGAAAACGAACACCGGTAGCATGATGAGCGGGATCACCTTGCGCCTGCGCCTCTTGATGCCCTTGACCACCATGCGGCTCATCGTCTCCGGCTTCGCCGCTGTCGCGAGCAGCATCCACATCATGCCCTTCGCGATCCATCCGCCGGTGATGTTGTCGTAGAAAGGCGTCCGGACGATGCCCGGGTAGACGCACGACACGATGACCCCGTGAGCGCCGAGCTCGTAGCGGAGCGCCTCGCTGTAGCCGTCGACCGCGAACTTCGTGCACGCGTACGCGCCCCAGCTCGGTACGGCGAAGAAAGCCTGGCCGCTCGAGAAGTTGACTATCTGCCCGCTCTTCCTCTCGACCATCTTCGGCGCGAACGCCTTGACGGTGTGGATCATCGTCCACAGGTTGACGTCGAAGAGCTTCTTCCAGTCGCCCATCGTGGTGTCCAGCAGCGTGGCCCAGTGGGCCATCCCGACGCAGTTCACCAGGATGTCCACCGCGCCCCAGCGCGCGTGGATCGCGTCCGCCACCCGCTTGACCTGGCTATAGTCCGTCGCGTCCACGGTGAACGTGTTTACCTCGACCCCAAGCGCCTCGACCTCTTTCGCGACGTTGCCGACCGCGTCTCCGCTGATGTCCAACAGGATGAGGTTCGTGCCTTCACGGGCCATGTCCAGCGATATGCACCGGCCCATGCCGCTGCCGGCCCCGCAGATGACCGCCAGCTTTCCGCTTATGTCTTTCACTTCGCCTTCCTCCTTGTTTCAGATGCTCGGGGCCGATACCGTTACGGCGTCACCGGCCCCCGACGGAGCATCGGGTACTCTTCATCCCGCACATTTTACGCGAACAGAGCCGCGAGCGGGCTCAAGACCTCAACCATACTTGACGACTATGCCCTTCCCGCCCTCGGGGAAGTCGAAGGAGATGGCGCCGCTCTCGCACACCTGCCAGCAGGCTCCGCACTCGAGGCACTTCTCCTTGTACTCGTCTGCGAGTTTGCCTTTCTTGCTCTCCAGCTTCCAGAGGAACATCGGGCAGACGACGACACAGTTGCCGCATCCGCTGCAGAGCTTGACGTCGCAGGCCATGAAGTCGGCCTCCGGCACGTTCTTGTAGACCAGCTCGGTGAAGTCGCGCGTGTTCATCGGCCGTCCTCCTTCAGCATCCTCGCCTTTTCGGCGGCGAACGGCTTCGCGAAATATTCCATCACTAGCGGGCTCGTGACCTCGGAGTAGTTGCTCCTGGCGTGCGCCGCCCGCTTCGCCATGAAGGGAAGCAGCTTCGGCAGCACCGCCCGCAGCAGCTTCGAGACCTTCTCGTTAGGCGGCTTCGGTGGCGGGTTGCCCATCTTAATGGCCAGAGGCAGAAGATCGTCGTTGAGCGTCTGCACCAGCGGCGGCAGGTAAGGCGTCAGCAGGCCCGCCAGGTTTCGCGCGCTCGCGGTGTGAGACTCCGCGACGTTCAGCAGCCCGTACATCGCGTCGTTGATCATCGGTATGACCCACTTGCCGATGTCGGGGTTGAACCCCACGCCCCGGACGAAACCTTCGATGGCCGCGCCGCCGATGAACTCCTCGCCGATGGGCGAGTCGCGCCACTTGCGCTCGTACTCCGAGAGCGAGCGCTTCGACACGTCGCCGCGCTCGAGCGCCCTCTTCGCGACCTGCGCCGCGAGCATGCCCGAGTACATCGCGTAATAGACGCCCTCCGCCTCGAACGGGCAGGCGAACCCGGCGGCGTCGCCGACCAGTATCACGGAGTCACCGTAGGTCGTCGTCGGGTCGGTCAGAAACGTGACCATGTGGTTCTGGAACTCGCGAGGCTCGGCCTTGCAGAGCTCTATCTGCTGCCGGACGCCGCTGAGCTCGAACAGTTTTTGCAGGTAGTAGTGCGGGTTCTTCTTCCACCAGTCCATGTAGCAGCCCAGGCCGATATGGCAGCCCTCGGCCGAGAAGAAGCTGTATCCGACAGGGAAGATAGAGGAGTACCAGTAGTGGAGCGCGTTGCCGCCGACCGCGAAGTCGATGTCCTCGCGTGCCGCCCCGAAGTCGACGTTCAGTATCATCGCGACCTCGGACGGATCCCACTTCTCGCGGATGCCGGCGGTGCGCGCGACGGTCGAGATGACGCCGTCCGCTCCGATCACCATGTCCGCCTTGTACTGCTCCCCGCTCTCCGTCACCACGCCGTCGATCTTCCCCGACGAGTCGCGCGTGACCCCGGTCACCTTGGTCGAGGTCTGCAGTTCCGCCCCGGCCTTGGTCGCGAGCTCGGCCAGCCATGGGTCCAGCTCGCTCCTGTAGACGTTGCGGGTCAGGTACTGGCGCGCCTCGGGATACGGCCCGTTCTTCGAAGGGCTGAAGGAGAAGAAGTTGGTCTCGACGTTGTCGTCGTCGGAGAGATGGAGCGTCGCCATCGTGGCCACCCGCTCGTGTGGAAGGTTCATCTCACGCATGAAGTCGAAATCCCGGAAGCATTTCGGGCTGAGGCCGGTGCCGGACACGTTTTTCTCGCCGGGCACCGTGCCGCGCTCGAAGAAGATCGTCTTGAGTGAGGATTCGGCGGCGGTCTTCGCGGCGATCGAGCCGCCCGGACCTCCACCCACGATGATCAGGTCGTACTTCTTCATCTGACCTCCGGATGCATAGCCTGCAGGTGCAAAGGATTATATTAGATAATGCTTTGCCTGGAAGGTCAATCTGTTAACCTCGAGAGCCGATCACCCGGTGGCGGATTCAGTCCTTCAGCCCGAACACTCGCCGGGCGAAGTCTTCGAAGGCGCGCGTCCAGTCCTCGTTGCTGAGCGACTCGGTACCTTTCAGGCCCTCCCGCTGCACGACCCCGGCTCCGATCAGGAAAGCGGCGGTCGCCTCTGGGAAGGGCACGTCGATAGACCCTTCCTCGACCGCGTCGGCGATCACGCCGGCCAGCACCGGGAGGAACATCTCGGCCGCCTTCTGCGCCACGCGTGCACGCACGTGCAGGAGATGCGGCTCGCTGAACTCCCGAAGGCCCCACCACTCGCTCATCCCGGGCTCGCTGGGGATACGGAGAATCCGGGTTATCTTCTCCAGGGCTTTCATGCCGGAAGTCCCGGCGATATCTTCGACGGTCTTGAAGACCTCTGCCACGTAGTGATCCGCGACCGCGTCGAAGACGTCCTCTTTCCCGTCGAAGTACACGTAGAAAGTGCCGTGAGCGGTTCCGGCTTCACGAGTGATGTCAGAGACGGTCGCCGCGGCATAGCCCTTCTCCATGAAGACCCTGCCCGCCGCGTCGACGAGTTCTTTTCTGCGCTGCTCGGGCGCCTTCCTGGCCCTTGGCACTGACGACCCCTCTCCCGGCTCGCTGGCCAGCACGCCCGCGGACGGTTCAGCCTTGGAACGAGTTGCCACTCAATCCTCTTCCGGCAGGGGCTCCGGCGACCAGCCCGGCATGGGCGAGGCGTCTCCGGCTTGCTTCCTTCCCATCTTCGAGGGCCACCAGTTCCAGCGCCCGACGAGCGTCGCGATGGCGGGAACCAGGAGGGCCCGGACGATGAAGGTGTCCAGCAAGACCCCGATAGCGACTGCTACGCCGACCTGGACCATCAACTGCATGGGAGCTAATACCAGGGTCGCGAAAGTCCCTGCAAGAATGATACCGCATGCGGTTATGATACCGCCGGTCTTGCTGGAAGCGACGCGTACGCCTTCGAGGATGCCGAGCTTGCCCGACTCTTCCCTTATCCGTGACGAGAGGAAGATATTGTAGTCGGCTCCCAGGGCTATGAGCAGTACGAACAGGATTATGGGGATCATGTAGAGTATCCCGTTCTGGCCAAGCGCGTCCTGGAATATCAAGGTCATCAAGCCGAGCGTGGCTCCATAGCTCAGCAAAACGGTCGCCAGGAGGTACAGCGGGGCGATGATGCTGCGAAGCAGTATCATGAATATGAGCATGATCCCGATCGTCACGATTATCATGACGTTCACGATGTCCTTGTTCATCGCGGTCTGAATATCCGCGAAGCCGGCCGTGGTGCCTCCCAGACCTGCTTTCACTGAGCCCAGCCCGTTTTCGGACAGCACGGCCGATGCCTGCTCCCTGAGGCTCCTCACTGTCGCAAGTGAGGCCGTCGCATAGGGGTCGGTCTTGAGGATCACGTACGAGCGGACAGTGGTTTTATCGGGCGACACGAATGCCCCTTCAAGCTTCTGCAGGTCAGGGCTCTTCGACGCCATCGCCGCCGGATATACGTATACACCCTTGCCTTTCAGGAACGTGGAAAGCTCGTTGAAATCCGCCGAGATCTTCTCGAGGCCCGCTTTCAGCGCGGCCGGGTCTGTCGCCGCACCCGGTTGACCGAAGGAGGACAGCATCTTCGACACCTCGATGTAGGCCGGCTGCGAAGTGATCGCGGGATACGCCTTGCCCACTTCCTGTACGTAGTCGGAGGCGACCTTCACCTGGTCCATCTGTCCCGAGACCGCGGCGGCGGCGGCCGGATCGCTCAAGGCCTGGGCCATCTGTGAAGCGCTGCTGGCGAAGGTGCTCATCATGAAGGCGCTGTCGTAGGGCGATTTCTCCATGGAGCCCTGGGGGTTCACGATGCTGATGACCCCGGCGACTCCCTTCGTACCTGACAGCTTGCTCGTAAGCAGGTATGACGACTTGAGCAAGTCGTTCATGTCCGCTTTCCTGGATGTTATGACCAGGTCGACCGGCATCATGTCGCCCTGGTTGAAGTTCTTCTTGATCACGTCGAAGCCTTTTACCGACTCCTGCGACTTCGGTAACTGCGTAAGGAGGTCGAACGACTGCTTCTGGTGCAGAAGGCCGATGCATGGCAGCAGAAGGAGGATGAGCAATGCCGGTACGACGTACTTGGCCCTGGCGGTGATGAAAGTAGATATCTTCTCCCAGCTCAGACGGCGTTCCTTGTGTGCCTGGTAAACCCTTGCGTGGAACGGCCAGAACATCTTGTCCCCCAGTATCGCCATAAAAGCGGGCACCAGGGTCAGCCCGGCGAGGAGCGTTACGCCGATGCCTATAGCCAGGGAAGGTCCCATCGTCTTGATCATGCCGAACGAGGCTACCGTAAGGCCCAGGAAGCCTATGATGACTGTGGCCGCCGAGGCGGTTATGACCGTACTGATGCTGCTGGCGGTCGCGATGACGGCTTCCCTTGCCCCGCCTTCGAACCGGTCGTTCTCCCTTTTGGCCAGCTCTTCACGGAACCTGCTTATCATGAACAGGCAGTAGTCCGTGCCGGCGCCGAACACCAGGACGACCAGGAACGCGGTGACTGTGGTCGATATCTTCCACCCTCCCTGTGCGAGGAATCCGAGGAGCCCCAGGGAAATCATGTATGCGATGCCGATGGTAACCAGCGGGACAAGGGGAGCGATCGGTGAGCGGTATATTATAAGCAGCAGCACGATGACCAGTATGATCGTCGCGATCGTAGTGTTCTTGGCGCTCTGATCTGTCACCGTGTTCATGTCCTGTGCTATGCCGGGTGCGCCGGTGACATAGACGTTCAGTCCGGCTGGACGCGTCTTGAAGTGCTCTCGCAGTTTGACCACATCGTTCGTAGTCTCTGTCTGAAAGGATGATTTGTTGAAGATGACCTGGGAGAGCAGCGTCGTGCCGTCAGTGCTCTCCAGCCTCGCCTTGATGCTCGGGTCTGTATAGACCGAAGTCACGCCGGACACTGTTTTGGGCCTCTTGTCTGACTTCAGCCAGGCATCGACCTGCTGCACGTATTCCCGGTCGGCGGCCGTTAGCCCTCCCGGCCGGTAAAAGACGACAACCCCTTCGCCCTTCGCCTTCTTGAGCGACGGGAATTTGGACTGAAGAAGATTGCTGACCTCAGCCGAAGGGCTGCCGGCCGCGAGGAAGCTCTTCTCGTCGGTAGTTCCGACTTTGCTGAGCTTGGGGGCGGTCAGAATGACTACGACCGCGAGGACTATCCAGAACAGCAGCACGAAGTAACGGGCCTTGATAAGGAATCTTGCGAACTTTGCGAAACCGCGCTCGACCATTTTCGCTCCTCCCGGGGCTGGTTCGTGTGAGCCTGAAGATCGACTGCTCGACCAGGCGAGGCAATAAGCCAGGAGAGACGATATCATTTATTGACAATATGTCAATAAGTCATCCGGCGGACTTCTCCGTGAGACAATTGAGAGAGTCAGCCCCGCCGCGCGAAGCCTTCGGGAGGTGTTCGCAGCGCGAGACCCCGCCGGAAGGCAAAGGGAGGTAAACAAAGTGCGCCCGGTCATCGATCACATAAACAGGTACGCCTCGGACGTGTCCGCAAGCGTCGCCTTCTATACCGCCGTGATCGGATACGAGCTGGTCGGAGAAGGCACGAAAGCAGACGGCAGCCGGTACGCGATCCTCGAAGGCGTAGACCACGAGTTATTCATCTCGGAGTGCCCGGAAGGATGTGCGTCCGGTGGCGCCTTCAGACACATCGGCTACGCGGTAGACGATGTCGACGCGTTCCTTTCGCGTCTGAAGAAAGACGGCATCGTCGAAGCGGACCGCGAAGTCGTCGTCAAGAGATATTCGAGGCAGCTGTACCTGGAGGACCCCGACGGGAACGAGATAGACATCATCCAGTGGACAGACAAGTCGCGCTTCTACGACGAACTGTGAGCTACTCGATCTTGTCGCTCGCGGTCGACATCTCTGTCTGGTAACTCTCCATCTTCGTCTGCAGGTCGGTGATCTTCTGCGACACCTCGTCGACATGCTGGTTATAGGCGGTTTTATCGAGAGGCTTACCGGCGTCTATCTTCAGCTTTGTCTCGACCACATATCTCTCAAGGTCCATCATTTCCTTGTATAGCTGTGTCCTGGCATCGATGTACCCGATTGCGGCTTTTGCGTACTCCTTGTAGTTCTCGAGGCCGCTGCCGTTGAGCTGGTCTAACTTCTCATACTGCGCCTTAGCTTCCTTTGCCACGGTGTTGTATTCATCCAGGGCTTTCTGAATCTGGTCTGCCTTCGACTGCATTTCTGTGCCGGAGGGCACTTGCCCGGTTTTCGTAAACGCGTTGAAATCGTCAAAAGCCTTCTCAACCTTGACGGCTTCAGGGTCGAAATCGTCATTCACGGTATCGTCGGCGTCAGTCTTGAACTGCTTGGCGAACATCGTCCCGAACGATGACGGAGACATGAGCCATGTACCGTTCTTCTTCACGAACTCGAATGTGCTGTCGGTGGAAGACTTGTCGAGCTGGACCGTCTGCTTCTTTCCTCCGTCGTCAAAGGTCGCGGTACCCTTTATTACTTTCACGGTCGCCTTGTCGCCGTTGATCGTCGTCTGGTACCCGAGGTCCTTGAACGTCACGCCTTTGGGGATGTCGGCGAAGATGCCTTCGCGGAATATCTTTTCGAGCTCAGCATCTCCGTTGAAGTAGCTGGTATCCACTATCTTCATCGCCGCGTCCACGTTCTTCGTCTCCGCCGCGGTGAAGAACTTGTCGAGTGTCGCGGATGGTCCGGAGCTCCCCGTCAAGAGGACGATAGCGGTGACGACACCACCTATTATCAGTATCGCGGCGACCACGGCGACTATCACGATCGTCATGGTCCTGCGCGACTTCTTCACGGGCGGCGCCGAAGCTTGGATCCCGGGCGGGACGGGCGGCGGCGTCATGGTCACAGGTGGCTGCACGGGCGGAGAGGGTGGCTGCGCCGCCGCGGCCTTCTCCGGCTTTACGGCTGGTGCTCCGCACTTCGTGCAGAACGATTTCCCCTCATCGACCTCAGCTCCACATTGCCTGCAGAACATGGTGTGACTCCTTTGCGAAAGTCTTCCTCGACTGACATGGAGATTCTATCAAGATAAGGTGTCCCGTCCCATAGATACTGCGGCATTCGAACACCGATGCATCCCCACCGACCGCGTTCTCTGGATGGGGTCAGGTCTTGAATCGTGAATTATCATGGGGAGTGGAACAACGATTGAAGTGAATTCATGATTCAAGACCTGACCCCGATGTGGAAGCTAGGTGCTCTCGCCCTCAGGGATGTCGAAACCCGCCGCCGGGGACTTGAAGAGAGAAAGCCCCCACGCGCGCCAGGTATCGGGCGACGCGGCGAGCCAGTTGCCCGCGGACGTCACGCTGCTTCCCTGCCGTCTGCGCTCGAGCGGGTTACGCTCCAGCCACTTACGGTTGCGCTTGTGCGCGGCCAGCCAGCCTGAGCTCTCGAGAACGATCCTGCTCGATCCTTCTTCGATCCCCACTTGGCTCCTCCAATCACCTTCGATCCAGCAGACCTGGCTCGTTTGCATTTAGTTCGCTGAATCGAACTTTTTTCCTTTTCGGCTCCCTTTGCCTCGCGCCGCGTCACGAAAGGGATTATCGAAACTCACCCCACGGTGCAGGTTTTGAGTTCGTTAATACCCACATGGCTCCTGCTATACTTTTACATCTAGTGATACAGGGATGATGAGCCCCCGGGCGAAAGCGATAGTTGCTTTCGCCGTGCCGGGACTCGAGGAAGAAGGAGCGGCACGATGCGTTATCGCCGACCGGTCATTGTGCTGGCAGTCTTGACGGTAGTCCTGCTATGCGTGGTACTGCCGGGATGCAGCAGTTCGAATACGTCAGAGACGAGCCAGACAAAACAGAAGGAGAGTACACCGATGAGCACTCCCAGCAGCACTCCATCGTCCTCACCCGGAGCGAAGCTCGGGCCCGACGGAAAGCCGCTCAAGACACTCGCGGACTTCCCGAACGACCAGGACGGCGTGAACGTCGAGGCCGTGATCAATACAGCCAAGGGCGACATCGTGATGCAGTTCTACCCTGATGTCGCGCCGATCACGTGCGCCAGTTTCCTCAACCTTGCGAGGTCGGGCTTCTACAACGGCACGAGGTTTCATCGCGTGGTCCCCGGCTTCGTCGTCCAGGGCGGAGACCCGCTGAGTAAAGACCCGAACAACCCGAACGCCGGTACCGGCGGCCCCGGGTACAACATCCCCGCGGAGTTCAGTGCGCGAAAGCACGAGACCGGCACTGTCGCGATGGCGCGCTCGCAGTCGGTCGATTCCGGCGGGTCGCAGTTCTACATCTGCCTCGCCGCGCAGCCTTCGCTCGACGGCCAGTACACTGTTTTCGGCCACGTCGTCTCTGGAATGGACGTCGTCAACCAGATCCAGCAGGGCGACGTGATGAACTCGGTGACCATCAGGCCGAAGACTTCGTAGGAGCGAAAATGGGTAGGAGAGCGGCGGGATGGATGCTTGTCTGCGCCGCTCTTTTTCTGCTGCTGCCCTCCGGCTGCACTCCGAAGAGCACCGGTGGAGCCATGCGGGTCACCGCGAGCATCAACCCACTCGCGGATTTCTGCAGGAACGTGGGTGGCGAGCACGTACAGGTCACCACCATGATCCCGCCCGGCGCCAACGCACACACGTACGCCCCGACCAGCGGGGCCGTCGAGTTCCTGGCCCAGTCGAAGGTGTTCGTGACGAACGGGCTCCAGTTTGAGACCTGGGCAACGAGCGTCGTGTCGAGCGCCGGGACCAAGGACCTCATCGAGGTGAAGGCCGGAGAGGCGGTGCCGACCTCAATGTTGCTCCCGTCCGGTGAGCTGACGGGGACCGGACATAAAGAAGTGTACGACCCACACGTCTGGCTAGACCCGCAACTCGCAATCTATGAGATAGGGGCGATAAGGGACGGGCTCACAAAGGCAGACCCGGCTAACGCGAAGGACTACGCCGCGAACGCCGCGACATACATAGCGAAGCTCCAGTCGCTGGATCAATCGATCAAGAGTCAGACTGCAACATTCACACAGAAGGATTTCGTCGCGGTACACTCCGCATGGAAGTACTTCGCAAGGCAGTACGGCTTGAACGAGGTGGGATCGATCGAGGAGCTCCCCGGCAAGGAGCCCAGCTTCGAGCAGTTGAAGACACTGGTGGACGAGATGAAGAAGCTCGGGGTCGAGGTGATATTCGCCGAGCCGCAGACGAGCTCCAAGGCCGCGGATGTGATAGCGAGCGAGGTCGGAAAGGACGTCCAGGTGATTACCGTGGACACGTTAGGCAACCCGAAGAACCCGCAGGTCGACAACTACATAGATATGATGAACCACAACGTCGAGGTGATGGCGGGGGCGATGAAGTGAGCAAGGAGTGCATGGTAGCCGATTTCTTCAACGGTTCGTCCGCCGGCGATCGCACGCTGATCTCACTCGATGACGTGTCGGTGAAGCTCGGCGGGCAGCAGGTCCTCGAGAACGTGACTTTCGAGCTCAAGGAAAAGATGTTCATCGGCGTGGTCGGCCCCAACGGCGCGGGAAAGACGACCCTCCTCCGGGTGATACTCGGGATAATAAGAGCGGACAGCGGGACCGTTTGCGTGCTGGGCATGAACCCCGCTCAGCTGAGACATGAGCTGCACCACATCGGGTACGTTCCGCAGAACGTGAACTTCGACCCGATATTCCCTGTGTCCGTCTACGACGTCGTCATGATGGGCCGCATCTGCTGCATCGGGCCGTTCCGGCGAGCGAAGAAGTCGGACAAGCAGGCGGTGATGGAGAGCATCAGGATGGTCGGGATGGACGGGCTCGAGAACAGGCTGATCGGCGAGCTCTCCGGCGGCCAGCAGAAGCGGGTGTTCCTGGCGCGGGCGCTCTGCCGCGAGACTCACATCCTCATCCTCGACGAGCCGACGACGGGTCTCGACGGGCCGGCGCAGGCCAACTTCATGGAGCTGCTCACAGACCTCAAGGAGAAGCTCGGCCTGTCGGTGATATTCGTCTCCCACGACGTGAAGATCCTTGCCGAGAACGCTGACGAGATCGTCTGCATAAACAGGACGACGCACGTCCACGGCAAGCCGAGCGAGGTCCTCGGAAGCAGGGCTCTCAAAGACGCGTACAGCTGCGAGTTCGACTTCCTCGTCGGTGCGGGCCAGCAGGACACGCACGGGGAGAACATCTGATGCTCCTCGCTTACGGGTTCGGGCAGAGGGCGTTGCTGGGGGGCATTGTGATCGCCCTCACGTTCTCATTCATGTCCTTCTTCATAATCGTCCGCAGGCTCGCGTTCGCCGGCATGGGCATATCGCACGCGGCTTTCGGCGGCATCGGGATCGGCATCTACCTGGGGGTGAACCCGATAATCGCGGCCGGGGTCTTCTGCGTGGGAGTCTCGGGTGCCATCGGATACCTCTCGAGGAAGGGGAAGCTTCACGAGGACACGGTCATCGGCATCCTCCTCGCCGCGTCCATGGCCCTCGGAGTCGTCCTTATATCGGTTGCGCACGCCTATAACCAGGACATCCTGACGTACCTTTTCGGCGACATCCTCGCACTAGCGTGGAGCGACATCGCCGTGCTGATAGTGCTGTCCGTGATAGTCCTCGCGTTCCTCCTGCTCTATTTCAGGGAGCTGCTGTTCTTCTCTTTCGACGAGGAGACCGCCACCGCTAGCGGCGTCCCGGTCCGCTTCGTCTACTACGGGCTGCTGGTGACGATGGCGCTGATGATCGTGGTGTCGATAAAGCTGGTCGGTATCATCCTGATGTCCGCTCTGATCGTCATCCCCGGCGCTACAGGTCTGCAGCTTTCCAGGAACTACCGGGTAGTGATCCTCGTCTCGGAGATCACGGCCATCGTCAGCGTGATCGCGGGCCTCTTTCTCTCGTCGCAGTACGACGTGGCGTCCGGCGCGATGATAGTCCTGGTCATGTTTGCCTTCTTCATGCTCGCGGTCGTCGTCTCGCCGAGGCGCAAGTACATGATCGCCTGGAAGGAAAGGCGGCGAGCCGACGCAACCTGAGCCGCTTCCCCGCGAGATAATCGACATGCACGCCCACTTCTTCCCGGAGCGCGTGTTCGCGTCTCTATGGAAATGGTTCGAGGCGCGCTGGTGGGGGATCGAGTACAAGGGCACGCCCGACGAGCTCGCCGAGACGCTCCGCGGCTTCGGCGTGACCCGCTTCGTCACTTACAACTACGCGCACAAACCGGGAATGGCGGCGGCGCTCAACGAGTGGACCGCATCTTTTTGCGAGGCACATCATGACGCGATACCTTTCGCGACCGTGCACGTGGGCGACCAGGGCAACGCTGCCATGGTGGACGAGATGTTCGACCGCGGCTTCGCGGGCGTGAAGATCCAGCCGCTGGTCAGCGATTTCTATCCTTGCGATGCGAGGATGGACGAGGTCTACAAGCGGATCGTCGAGAGAGGGCGCATCCTCACCGCCCACGCCGGGACCGGGCCCGCGGCGAACCAGTACGTCGGGGCCGACAACTTCGAGCCTGTGATGGACCGCTTCCCCGAGATGAAGGTGATAGTGGCGCACATGGGAGCCTTCGAGTACGACCGCTTCTTCGACCTCGCGCGCCGCTGCCCGAACCTGTACCTCGATACGTCCGTGAACTTCATCGACCAGGACGTGATGCGGCGGCTCATCGAAGAAAAGCGCTTTCCACCGCTCGAGATCCCATCGGACATCCCGGCCGAAGTCCTGCTGGAGCTACAGGACAGGCTGCTGTTCGGGAGCGACTTCCCGAACATCCCTTATACATACACGGACTGCATAGAGAGCATCACTGCGCTCGGGCTTGGTGAGGAGTTCGAGAAAGCGGTCTTCTCCGGCAACGCGGAGCGCCTTCTCGCGACCCTGTAACAGGACTGGAAGTCTATTACTCGCCGATCGTCACGTACTCCGCGAACGATACGGATTCGGGAACGGGCAATCCATCTTCGAGGAGTCCTTTCACGTGCATCTCCACGGCCTCCTGCATACTCTGTTCAGTTTCCTCGAAGGTGCTCCCTGTCGCGACACAGCCGGGCAGATCGGGTGAGTATGCCGAATAATTCCCATCAGCCTTCTCAATGATCACGAGAAAGCGGAACATCTATTTCTCCTCCTTCAGAGCGGCCTGCTTGAGAATGCTGTTCAATGTCCCTGCCGCAAGGTCATCTTTGTCGTGACCGGCAATCGTTACGCGACCGGGCTTCACGCGGTGTTTATACTGCCGATGGCTGCCCCTGGTCGCTATAAGGTACCAGCCGTCACTCTCTATCAATTTGATGATATCACGCACTTTCATGCGCTGTAGTCCCTGCTTTGAGTCGCCTTTCTTTAACTGATTAGATTGTACTGCTGGGCAAGGACACGTCGGAGGGTCGAAGTCGCGACATTGCGAATTGTTGAGATTGAAGAATCCGGGAGTCTGTCAATAAAAACGTTGCAGACTGTTCCGGGCTATGGTGAAGCGATGAAGTTGAGGACCGTCGCGGCCGCCTGGTCCGGGTACTGGTACTCGAGCCCGTGACCTGCGCCCCTGAACTGCGACAGCCACGCCGAGGGGATCCTGTTCACGATGATCATCGAGTTCTGGGGCGGGGTCAGCATGTCCTCCGTCCCGGTCAGGAGCAGCGTCGGGTTCTTGATGCCCGGCAGCCGGTCGTAGCTGCCGCTCCAGGAAGCCATCGCCTGCGTCTGCTTGTTCACGCTCTCCGCCGGTATCGGCTCCCTCGACTTGCCCAGCGTCGCGGCGAGGTAGTCCTGGTTCTTCTTAACCGCCAGCCACTGAGGTGGGAACAGCAGGGCGGTCAGCCGCTCGCCCCTCTGCTCTGGTGTCCCCGAGGTGTCGGTGAGCTGCTGCAGCAGCTGGGGTGATGGCGGTACCGCCTGGGTACCCCCGCAGTCGGCTGCGTAGAGGATCAACCTGTTCACTTTCTGCGGGTAATTCAGCACGAGCTCCTGCGCTATGGTCGTTCCCATCGAGAACCCGAGGACGTGAGCGGTCTTGATACCCAGCGCGTCCATGAAAGCGGCGGTGTCGGTCGCGAACTGCGGAATCGTGAACTGGCTGGTGCCGGCGGCGGTCTCCCCCATGCCGCGGTTGTCGAACATGACGACTTTGTACTTCTTCGCCAGCGCGGCGACGAAGTTAGGGTCCCAGTCGTCCATCGTCCCGCTGTAGCCCATGATCAGGACCAGCGGGTACCCCTTTCCAAACGTCTTGTAGCCGACCTGGATGTCGCCGGCCTGCACCTTCTTGATATTGACAGCTGCCGGTGCGGTCTGAGAGGAAGTCGTGGCCGTCTTCGACCCGCCGCAGCCCCCGGCGAAGAGCGCAGCCAGGACCATCAGGCAGACGAACGAGAGAGCGATGGTCTTTTTCAAGTCATCTCCTCCTGTCGGGCGTATCACCATACTTACTCCGTTTCGGCACGGGGCATCCGGTTCATTAACGACGCGAGTGATACAATCTGCATCGGTTTCGCGTTGTGGAGCAAGGGGGAGGTCTTTCGATGTTCGGCGAATTCGAGGACATCATCAGGCGGGACGAGGAAGTCGCGAAAAGGGGCCTGACGACCGACCGGCGGATGTCGCTCAACGAGGCCGTCTCGAAGTTCGTCCGGCCCGGGATGCACCTCCACCTCGGCCACAGCTACGCGCGGCCGTGCGCCTCTTCGCACGAGATCGCCCGACAGTTCGCGGGAAAGGACCCCGGCTTCACCGTCAGCACCCTGGGCTTCACCGGCGACCTGATGGCGCTGTTCGTCGCGGGCACGGTCAAGAAGGCCATCGCGACATACTTCGGTGACTCTTACCCGATGCCCGGCCCGAACCCGGTCTACCAGAGGATGTACCGCGACGGAACGGTAGAGATGGAGCACTGGACCATCCTCAGCTTCTCGCTGCGGCTGCTGGCCGGGGCGCTGGGCTTCGAGTACATCCCGTGCAATTCGCTGTTCGGCACCGCCATGGAGACGGACAACTCGAGCGAGCTCTATATAGTGGACACCCCGCACGGGAAGACGTGCTTCGTCCGCCCGCTGGTTCCGGATGTCTCCTTCATCCACGGCTGGGCGGCCGACGCCGCCGGCAACACGATCTGCGCGCCTCCTTACGCCGAAGGTCCGACCAGCGCGCGCGCGGCGAAGGAGGGGACGATCGTCACGGTCGAGCGAATCGTAGACGCCGAATTCATCCGCAAGTACAGCCACTTCGTGAAGGTGCCTTCCTACCTTGTGAAGGCTGTCTGCCTGGAGCCGCTCGGGTCGCACCCGGCCGGCATGTCCAACTACGGCCTGGAGGACGAGGTCACCGGCTACGAGGTCGACCGGGAGTACCTCATCGACATGAGGGCGAAGGCGAAGGACGAGGGCCAGCTGGCCGAGTGGATGGACAAATGGATCCTCGGCCCCGAAGACGGGGCGGCTTACGTAAAGGAGCTCGGCCACGATTGGGTCTGGAGGCTGAAGGGCAAGTCGGCGCCGGACTCCTGGCAGCAGGAGATAGCGGACTGCCTCGACGAGATGGATCCAGGCCCGGACGCCAACGAGACCGAGTGGATGATAGCCATCGGGTCGCGGGTCATCGCGGATAAGTCCCGTGAGAGCGGCCACCGCACGATACTGGCCGGGGTCGGCGCGTCCAACCTCGCCGCCTGGCTCGCCTACTACGAGCTGATGGAGGACGGCCACGACTGCGACCTCATCGCGGAGGTCGGCTTCTACGGCTACAGCCCGCAGCCGGCGGACCCGTTCATATTCAACCTGCGCAACGTGCCGCAGTGCCGGATGCTGACCGACATAAACGACGTCCTCGGCTCCATAGTCGGCGCGCCTTCGAACCGGTGCATCGGCGCCCTGGGCGCCGGGCAGGTAGACCGCGAGGGCAACATCAACTCGACCCAGATACCCGAGCTGAAGCTCTTCCTGGTAGGCTCCGGCGGGGCGGCCGATGTGGCGTACGGCGCCCGCGAGGTCGTCATGCTCATCGAGCACTCGCCGTTCAGGCTGGTCGAGAAGGTACCGTACGTGACCTGTCCCGGGCAGAAAGTCAGCGCCGTCGTGACGACGAAATGCGTGCTCGAGAAGGACGACGGACGTCTCATCCTGACGGGCTACTTCGACCGCGGCCAGGGGGCGGAAGCAGCCGTCGCTGACGCGAAGGAGCAGTGCGGCTGGGATCTCGAGGTCGCCCGAGAGGTGCGCGCGATCGAGCCGCCGCTGCTGGACGAGCTTCGTCGCATGCGGATATTCGACCCGCACCGCTTCTTCCTCGGCAAGCGCGGCTGATAAGGCTGACCGGCCGACCCCTGTTATATACTGGCCTCGGGGGCAACGACCGGAGGTATTCGATGAGAGCGCGCACCGCTTTGCCGTCAACACTTCTTGCAGGCGTCCTGCTGGTTGCCTTGCCGATAGCTTCCGTCACCGCACGTCCCGCTGCACGAACATCGAGCGCAAACGACAGGAACATCAGCACCCCCGCGGGCAGCAATTATTCCTCACCATGCATCGCCGACGTCGACGCCGACGGCAAGGACGAGATCATATGCGGGACCGGCAACGCGCTGGCCTGCTACGACAGCGCGGGCAACCAGAGGTGGGAACGCGACACGGGCGGCAGGTGCTCCTCCAGTCCGGCCGCCTGGGACATGAACGGCGACGGCAGGATGGAGATCTACGTCGGCAACGAGGCCGCGTTCGTACTCGGCTACGACTGCAACGGGAACGACCTGCAGGGCTGGCCGAAATCGCTTCCACCCGCCCGCCCGTGCTCGGAGACCGGCTGCTTCTCCTCACCGGCGATCGGCGACATCAACGGCGACGGCATGATGGAGATCGTCATCGGCTGCTGGGGCATGCGCGTCTGGGCGTTCAACTGGGTCGGCGGGGTCGTGCCGGGCTTCCCTGTGGACGTGAGGGACACGATCTGGAGTTCGCCGGCCATCGGGGACATCAACGGCGACGGGCGCAACGAGATCGTGATCGGCGCGGACTGCACCGCGGGGCAGGGATGGCCTTACCCGAGCGGCGGGCTGGTCTTCGTCCTGGACGGGGCGGGACAGAACCTGCCCGGCTGGCCGAAGTGGACCCAGCAGGTCATCTGGTCGTCGCCCGCGCTCGGCGACCTCAATAACGACGGAGTCCTCGACATCGTGGTCGGCACCGGCCTCTATTACCAGAACGCGGGCGGGACATGCCTGTACGGCTGGGACGGCGCCGGGAACAACCTGCCGGGCTGGCCGGTGGAGGTCGGTTACTATTCGATGACCTCGCCCGCCCTCGGGGACATAAACAACGATGGGCGCCTCGAGGTGGCTTTCTCACACGCCGTCTATGACAGCAGGGGCGGCCAGGTAAGCGGCACTAACGGCTACATCATCAATTCTCCCGCGCTCGGCGAAACGAACGGGGATGGCAAGTCCGAGGTCGAATGGGCGAACGGCAGCGCGCCCGCGCTGGGGGACATCGACCGGGACGGGCTCGTCGAGATCGTGAAATGCCCGAACGTGGTGACGCAGACCAGCGTGAAGTTCAACCCGGCACTGTTCCCTTGGCCGATGTTCCGCCACGACAGCCGGCGCTCGGGTGTCTTCGACAACTCCAGGCCGCCGACGCCGAAACCGAACTACGAGACTTACGTGCTTATACAGAACCCCCAGGAGCAGCCGGCTGTCGCCAGCCTGCAGTTCATGATGGGGAACGGCGAGACGGCTGCCACCTCGGTCCCGCTCGCGCCCCACAGCCGGAGCACCGTGCTGGTCAACGACGTCGTCGGCTTCGGGAAGAACGTCTCCACCAGGGTGTCCTGTGACGTGCCAATCACCGCCGAGAGGGCGGTGTACTTCAACTCGTCGGGGAGGACGGACGGCAGCGACTCGATCGGCGCCGCCGACCCGGCGACTGAGTGGTACCTCGCCGAAGGCTACACAGGCGGTAAGTTCGACACCTGGATACTGGTGCAGAACCCGGGAGAATCGCAGGCCGACGTCGTGGTGTCGCTGATGAAAGACGACGGGTCCGTCGTTCCCGTAGGGATGAAGATGCCGCCGAGCAGCAGGCAGACGCTTCACGTGGACGAGGTCCCCGGCTGTGGCGCCTGCGACGTCTCGGCGAAGGTCACCTCGACCGTGCCGGTGGTCGCCGAGCGCGCGATGTACTTCGACTACTACGGCATGAACGGAGGGCACGATTCGATAGGCGTCACGAAACCGCTCAAGGAATGGTACATGGCCGAGGGATGCACCGGCTGGGGCTTCGATACTTATGTGCTGGTCATGAATCCCGGCGAAGAAGCGGCGGGCGTGAACTACACGGTGATGACCGACGACGGGAGGAACGTGGACCACTACGAGTCGGTGGGACCTCATTCGCGAAAGACGGTTATGATCGACAAGCTGCCGGGGCTGGAGGGGTGCAGCTTCTCGGTGAAGGTCACGAGCGATCGCCCGGTGTGCGCGGAGCGGGCGATGTACTTCAATAACAACGGGCGGAATGGCGGCCACGAGTCGGTGGCCGCGTCCGGACCAGCCATGCAGTGGTACCTGCCGGAAGGATATACCGGCGAGTCCTTCGACGAATGGGTGACCGTCCAGAACCCTGCCGACGGGCCGCTCGGAGTCAGGGCCACCTTCATGAGGCCTGGAGGCGCCAGCATGGTGAAGGAATACGAGGTCGCCCCGAGGGCGAGGTACACGATACACGTCGACGCGATCCCGGGGCTGGAATCGACCGAGGTCTCGACGATGCTCGAGTCCACAAACGCGGTCAAGTTCGTCGCCGAGCGCTCGATGTACTTCAACTACAAGGGTGTCTGGGACGGCGGTCACAACACCATCGGGCTCACCGCCCCCTCTAGGACCTGGTACTTCGCCGAGGGCTACACCGGCCAGTAATAACGGACAAATATTTTGTCCAGGACTCTTGACGGCGTTTGCCTGCTCTGCTATCCTCGGGTTTGCTTGTACCGCTTACGACGAAGCGGCGGGCATTAAAAAGGGAGAGGGCGCTGCGTCAGCCCGAGAGGGCAGGGCGCGGCGCTTCTTTTACTGCGCGCTAAGATTCAAGCAGGTGATGGGCTGGTCGGAATATATGCCGAGGGCCACGTAGGTGGTGGTCTAATCACTCTGAGGCTTAATCAGATTGTAGGCTTCGCTTAAGTTTGAAGGTTCACCAGCGCTGAGGGACCGTTATCCCGAAAGAGATGACCGCGGACACAAAGGCTTTAACTAGAGTCTGAGATCCCTCTCACCGTATAGCGTGACTCATGCCTTAGCCAGTTTGTGTCCGGCTCGCTACCGCTCGCTGCAGAACTTCGAGAAGGACCGGTCGTATAGGACCTCTCGGCCTCCTTGCTGAAAGCGCAGGCGGGCAACTCGCGCATGCTCAGGTGGTACCTGACACACTCGCAGCACATTCCCTTCCGGCTGCACGGCTCGTAGGTGCAGTTGCACGACTGCCGGTTCTCTTCGACGTTGTTACATTCACTCGCCATCTCGACCTCCGCCGTTCTCGAGCGGCTCGGAGAACATGAGCTCCGGCCCTTCCCCGGTCATCCTGAAGAGAGACACCTCGCCGTCCAGCTCGACCCAGGTCATTGTCGGCAGGTCCTCATCATCCCGGCTCGTCCATGACCCGGTGTTGGCTACCAGCAGGCCGGTCCCCGGCACGCGGCCGATGCCGGGGCAGTGGGTGTGCCCGAAGATGAAACAGTCCGTGTCGGGCTGCCCGAACAACGGCAGCAGGCCCTCGATCTCGTCGTAGTTCTCTTTTATCAACGTGTCGCGTATCAGGCCGTGCCGCATCTCGTCCTTCCTGAACAGCTTCGCGAAGAAGTTGATCATCCGGTAGAAGCGAAGGCCTCCGGCGACCAGCTCCGGGACCCACGGCGCCGCGGACATCGCTCCGCAGAACGGCAGGTTCGCCATCTCTATGTCGTGCAGCGTGACCTTGCCCCCGGTCGCCCCTTCGCGCTTCTTCACGTAGTGGCGGCCGAGCCAGAAGGTCCTCGACCAGCCGAATGAGCTGTCGTAGAAATCGAGGTGGTGCCCGTGCGTCAGCAGCACCTTCTTCCCGTTCACCTTCCTGACTATGAACGGGTACGTCATCGAGAAGTCGGTCACCGTGGGATGGCGGGCAAGGCCGGCCATGATGGCGTGGTTGTACGAGCGGGCGGGCATGAAGCGAGGAACGGTCAGGTCACCCTCGGTAACCCTTCTGTCCATCTCGTTGTTGAAGGCGTTCATGAACATGGAGTGGTCATGGTTGCCGGGGATGTAGACGATCCGCCCGACGTTTGACAGCGCGGAAACGCGCTCTATGAAATAGCGCGCCTTCCTGAGCGCGCTCATCTCGACGCTGACCCAGAGGTCGATGATGTCCCCGAGAAGGACGAGCTCCTCGATCGGGCCGCGCCCCTGCAGCACCTCGCAAAGGCTGTCGACGAGCGACGCGTCGGTGAGCAACTGGGTGCGGTCTCCGAAATGCGTATCGGAAATGACGACGATCTTTCCCGTCACGTGGTTCCTGTCCTTCTGGTCCTTCGTGTTGCCTCCTCTTCTCGAGCCGGGCTCATTGTATTTGCGGTTGCTCTCCGGCGGCAAGTTCTTTCGCCATTGTGATATCTTTATCTGGTCGTTGAGGACGATAGGAGCGAGCTCATGAAAAGGAACTCTGTAGAGTACCTTGCTGCCGCGGCCTGCAGCCCGGTGCTGATAATCACTCTCCATTTACGGTACCGTTCGTATTCATCGCACTATTCGGGCCCCTGGTGGATCTATATCGCGGGTTTCGCCGGTGCGCTCGTGATCGGTGCCGTCAGCTATTTCCTGAAGCGCAGAGGCGGCGGAGGCGGCTCGTACACCTCCGGGACGCCCAACGACTTCATGGGCATGATGAACATGCAGTCGGGGAACCAGCCAAACGCACCGGCGCCACCGGGCGGGATGGCTGGGATGGCCACCGCGGCCGGCACGTCAGCCGGCCTGGCCGACTCGTCGATGTTGCCGAACGCGACCGGCGGGGTCGTCACCACGCTGCTCCCGGGCGAGGCCGCAGCGGTCCTGTCCACCGACCGGAGCTGGATCGGTGCTGTGGCGATGTTCGAGATGCTCCACCAGGGATTCCTCTCGATGAAGAGCACCGCGCCGCTTCAACTGCAGCGACCGGAGAACCTGCCTGTGCAGCTTCCTCCTTACTACACCGCATTCCTTGACGCACTGGGACCGGACGGCTCCATCAACCCGGCGGGGTTCCAGAGAGCGCTCTCGGTGCTCGACTCACAGTCCGGGGCGAAGGTCCGCGACCCGGCGAGGCAGATGACGTGTGACTTCTATCACCAGCAGGCCGTCTCGGCCTGGGCGCAACTGCGCATGCTTCAGGACCCCGTTGCGAAGATGCAGGCCTACAACGACTCGTTCTCGATGCTCCTGCTCGACCCGTCCTTCGTCCAGAGCACCGTCCAGGAGTTCTCGACAGGAGAGTACCCGGTTCCGCCATGGGCGATCAGCCTCGCACGGAACATGGGCAAGCAGCCCACGGTCGAGGCCACTGGGCTGGCGCTTCCGGGCGTCGATTTCGCCGAGAGCGTCGCGGGCGGGTTCATGGCGCTCAAGAACGCCGCGTTCGTCGCGTCGAGCGGGGCCTGAAGGCCGGAACCGTTTCCCTATTATCACCAAGCCTGCTCTCCTGACAATAATCTCGTCCCGTTGATTGATATCAATGCGCTCCCTTCAACCGCGGAGGTATCCTGTGTTCGTAGCCGAAATAGACGGCGCGGGACTGTGGTCGGCGCCGGGAGGCTACTAAAAGAATAAGAAAAGCATGCTCCTCCCGGGTGCTGGTTTTGTCGGAGGAAACTCCGGCCAGACTTAATGCCACTAGCAGCCCCCAGTGCCATCTCCTGCTGCCGGGCACCTGGGGGGAGTCCCCCCTTTAAGAGAGGGGTTTTCTTTTGAGACAGGGGGCACGGAGATGAGAAGGATTCTTTCCGAGGACAAGGCCGGCGAGGTTTTCAGGTTCAGCCCGAGGCCGAACAGGGCTGCCGAGATCGACTGGCGGCACTGGGGCACAAAGGCCTTCGAGGAGGCGGAACGGGAAGGGAAGCTCGTACTGCTTTCGATCTCTGCCGTGTGGTGCCACTGGTGCCACGTGATGGACGAGACCACCTACTCGGACCCTTCCGTCATCGAACTGATCAACAAAGATTTCGTCCCGGTGCGCGTGGACAGCGACAAGCGCCCGGACATCAACAAGCGGTACAACCAGGGCGGCTGGCCCACGACCGCTTTCCTCATCTACACCGGCACCACCCTGGCCGGCCTGACCTACGCGCCCCCGGAGCAGCTCCTCACGATGCTCGGGAAGCTGACCGGCCTCTACCGGCAGAACCGGTCGCGCATCGAAGCCGATGCGTCCCTGTCCGCTATCGAAGAGCGCGAGGCGGTCGCCTCGCTCTCCACCGCCTCCGGGTCGCTTGATGGCGGCATCATACCGTCAGTCGAGGCGGCGATCCTCGAGGGATGGGACAAAGGGTTCGGCGGGCTGGGCGAGGGGCAGAAGTTCCCTCAGCCGGCCACGATCGAGTTCGCAATGGCGCGATTCGCGGAGACCGGCCACGACGCGATGCGCGCCTTCGCGGTCTCGACGCTCGACGGGATGATGAACGGCGGGCTGATGGATACCGTCGAAGGCGGCTTCTTCAGGTATTCGACCCGGAGCGACTGGAGCGTGCCGCATTACGAGAAGATGCTCACGGACAACGCGGGGCTCGTCGAGGCCTACCTGAAGGCGGCGGTCCTGATGGGCAACGGGAAATACACGGAGGCCGCACGGTCCGCCATCGACTACGCGCTGTTGAACCTTCTCGAGGAGGAGCAGCGCGGCTTCTTCGGCAGCCAGGACGCTGACGAGGAGTATTACTCGCATTCGATGGAGGGACGGGAGCGGCTGGAGAAGCCCGCCGTCGACAGGACCATCTATACCGATTCCACTTCGCGGATGATCTCGGCGCTGGCACTGGCCTCCTTCGCTCTGGACGACCCCGGGCTGCTGGCCATCGCGGAGCGATGTGCGGACTTCCTCTGGAGAGAGGGCTTCCGACACGGCCTCGGGGCGTGCCACTACGTCCTCCTCGGCGAGCCGAGGCTGTTCGACGAACCCGCCGACCAGGTCTGGATGCTGCGCGCGATGGAAGACCTGTACCAGGCAACGGGCAACCCCGCATACCTGGAGCGCGCGATCGAGATCGCCGACCTCGTTATACAGAGATACTCCTCCCCGGAGGGCTGGATAACCGAGGCGGTTCCGCCGGTCGATCCGGAGGCTGAAGAAGAGGAGGAAGGCGCGGCGCTCTCTGACATCCCGCCTGTTATCCCGGACATAGAGGTGAACGGAGTGGCCGCGCGGGCGCTACTGACGCTCGAAGCGCTGGCTCCCGACCGCGGATACGCCGAGGCCGGAGGCAGGGTCCTCGTTTCGCTGTCAGGGCGCGCGGAGAGGTTCTCGTACTTCGCGTCGGAGTTCGCCATGGCCGCCGACGCGCACCAGAAGGGGATCCTCGAGATTCGCATCAACCCGGACGCCATGCCGGAAGCCAGGGCGGCCATGCTGTCTGAGGCGGTGACCGCGTTCAGCCCGAGAAAGGCCATAAGGCCGGAGACTATCGAGGACTACATGCCGGGCGAAGACGCCGAGGCCGGACCCCCCGCGGTCGTATGCTCGCCAGGAGAGTGCAGGCCCGCCTTCGAGCCGGGGGACGTCCGCGAGGCGCTCGGCGCGCTCCAGCGGGAGCAGGGCTAGAACCCGCCAAGAAAATCGCAACCGATTCCGATTTTCTGCGTCTAAACCATTTGAAGCTGTTATTCAGTGGAGTGCTTCGCTTGAGGGAAGGGAGCAAATTGAATAACAAGCGCGGTCAAGGGCTCCTGGCAAGCTCCCTCCCTCAAGCGAAGACCTTCACAGGGTCGGACCCGAGGAACCCCCGGGCCCGGCCCTTTACTTTGCCAGCCGGGCGAGGGTGTTATACAATACGCGCCGAAGCGCCGTCTTTCTACACAGCCCAACCCGGGTAGAAAGCGGCGTTTCTTTCTTTTTCTGCACGGCGGGATTTCAAAAACGCAAAATGGTGCCAGGCACCATTTTGCGTTTTTCCCGGGATCCGGCGGCTCCGGTTACACGGATGGGCCCCATGATGTAGGCTTTTACGTGGGGTAGAAGTACAAGCTGGAAAGAGATGGTGAGCCGCTTGGCCTCTCTGAGGGTTGGGATAGTCGGCCTCCCGAACGCCGGCAAGAGCACTCTCTTCAACGCACTCTCGCGCGCGGGCGCACAGGTCGCCTGCTATCCGTTCACCACCGTCGAGCCGAACATGGGCGTGGTCGCCGTCCCGGACGAGCGGCTCGACCGCATCTCAGAACTGGCAGACTGCCAGCGTCGCGTGCCCGCTTCCGTAAGGTTCGTCGACATCGCCGGGCTGGTCGAAGGGGCCAGCAAGGGCGAGGGGCTCGGCAACCGTTTCCTCGCGAATATCCGCGAGGTCGACGCCGTCGCCCATGTGGTCAGGGGCTTTCCCTCCGAAGACGTCTCCCACGTCTTCGGCACTGTCGATCCGGCCAGGGACGCCGAGCTGGTTGAGACGGAGCTGAGGCTGGCCGACCTCGACGTCGTCTCGAAGATGATCTCGAACGCCAGGCATGACGCGAAGAGCGGCAAGGCCGAGTTCCGCGCCAGGGTCGACATCCTGTGCTCCGTCGAGGAAGGGGTAGCGACCGACTGCCCGGACGTGCCGGCGCTCTGTGCGAAGCTGGATGCCGCAGAGGTCGAGCAATCACTGCTGACCCTCAAGCCGACCCTCATGGTGCTGAACGTGGGCGAAGGCGAGGCGGACCCCGAACAGGAGCTGACGTTGCGCGAATGGGCCGCGGTCAGGGGGCTGCCGGTCCTCACCGTGAACGCCGAGATAGAGGCCGAGCTCTCCGAGCTCGATGCCGGCGAGGCGGCCGAGTTCGCCTGCGAGATGGGGATCGAGGAGGGAAGCCTTCAGCGGATCGCAAAAGCGGCCTGGTCGCTCCTCGGGCTTGTCACGTTCTTTTCGATCGACTCGGGCGAATGTCGTGCGTGGCCCATACCGGAAGGCTCTCACGCGAGCTACGCGGCTGGCAGGATACACACCGATTTCGAGAAAGGTTTTGTAAAGGCGGAAGTCGTCCACTACGACGACTTCGTCTCGAGTGGCTCCTTCGGCGCGGCCCGGGACGCCGGGCACCTGCGGGTTGAGGGGCGGGACTATATAGTCAAGGACGGGGACGTTATCCACTTCAAGTTCGCGACTTGAGGGGGCGCAGATGGAAGACAGGCTTGTAATCGGTCACGACGCCGGAACCAGTGGGGACAAGGCGGTGCTGGCCACCGTAGAAGGCGAGATCATCGCGAGCGAGTTCGCGCCGTACCCTGTCCACTACCCGAAGCCGCAGTGTGTCGAGCAGGACCCCGAGGACTGGTGGAAAGCGGTCTCGCTGACATCGCGACGGCTGATCGAGAAGACCGGCACCGACCCGGAGAAGGTAAAAGGCATAGCCTTCTCGTCCCAGATGCTCGGAGTGCTGCCCGTCGATAAGGACGGCACACCACTCTGCGCAGGGATCATCTGGATGGACTGCCGCGCGGAAGAACAGGCGGTAAGGCTCGTCAGAAAGCTCGGTGGAAGGCGGGTCCTGCTGAACGTGGTGGGAGCAGTCCCTTCCGGCAAGGACGTGGTCTGCAAGCTGAAGTGGATCCACGAGGAGGAGCCTTCGCTTTTCGAGCGCACGAAATACTTCCTCGACGTTAAAAGTTACCTCGTATACCGCTCGACAGGGGTGTTCGAGACGGACCAGACCGGCGCTTCCGTGACCGGTTTCACGAGCAGGAAGACCAGGGACTGGTCGAAGGGAATGGGCAAATGGCTGGGCGCCCCGGTCGATAAGATGCCTCCGGTCCACCGCAGCACGGACATCGTCGGAGGGCTGCAGCCGTGGGCCGCGGAGGCGATGGGGCTGAAGGAAGGGACGCCGGTCGTGAGCGGCATGGGCGACGCGCCCGCCGCGGCGATAGGCGCTGGCGCGCTCGCGCACGGCGAATGCGCTATCTCTCTCGGCACCTCCGGGCTCCTGCTCATCATCGTCGACAAGCCGGTGAACCTGGGTAAGAACGGCATGTTCTCGACTGCCGCCGCCGACCCGACCAAGTGGCTGGTCATCGGCGAGATGAACACCGTCGGCGGATGCCTTGACTGGTGGGCCGAGAACATGGCCTCGACGGCGGAGCGCGAGGCTCCGGGCGGCGTCTACAAGGCGATGGACAGCGCCGTCGCTTCTGTCGAGCCGGGTTCGGGAAAGCTCTTCTTCATGCCCTGGCTTTACGGGGAGAGGTCGCCGGTAACGGAGACGACCCTCCGCGGCGGGTTCGCCAACCTGAACATGTATCACGGCAGGGACGAGATGCTCCGCAGCATCTACGAGGGTGTCGCGTTCAACTTCCGCTGGCAGCTGGAGGCCGCGAAGGCGAAGGGCCTCCACTGCAAAGTGGTCCGGGCGATCGGCGGCGGGGCGAGCAGCGACGAGTGGATGCAGATCTTCGCGGACGCCACCGGCCGGACGATGGAGGCCGTCGAAAACGAGCGAGACGCCGGAGCCCTTGGAGCGGCCCTTGCCGTGCCGCTTGCGCTTGGCATCTACAACGAGTACTCGGACATCAAGGGCGTGGTCAAGGTCCGTAAGAAGTTCACGCCCAACAAGGAGAACGCCCGAGTCTACGACGCGTGTTACGCCGACTTCAAGTACCTGTACGAGCGGATCTCGCCGTTCTGCAAGAAGGTCAACACCGGTATCTGATTCCGCATCATGATTCGTCGGAGTATTTTCTGACATCGGCTATTGAGCATGTCCCCTTCAAGCGGTACAATCAATTTTGCTTGTATTGTTTAGATGCCATCAGTAAGGCAACCGTCAGTAAGAAAGCCAGGCGAGATGGAGATCGAGAACCGCTACGACAGAACGGACGAACAGCTTCTCGCGCAAGTGCTCGGCGGTCCGCGCGCCAGGTCGGCGGAGGTCAGCCGGCGGCTCCTGAGCAGCAGTGGCGGGCTCGACGGGCTCGCCGGCGCTTCGAAGGAGGAGCTCTGCCGGGTGGCCGGGATCGGCCGGGCTTCGGCCGAGAGGGTGCTGGCCTCCCTGGAGCTGGGCAGGCGGGCGATGCGCGGCGTCACTCCCGGCGAGCGGGTCGGCTCGAGCTCCGACGTCTACAGTACTTTCTGGCCGATGATGGTCGCCGAGCGTACCGAGATATTCTCGTGCGCCCTACTCGACTCGAAGCTGCGGCTGATAGCGACCGAGATGATATCCAAAGGCACTCTCACCGCCAGCATCGTGCACCCCCGGGAGGCCTTCAGGCCGGCCATCAGGAGGTCCGCGTCCGGGATAATCTTCGCCCACAACCACCCCAGCGGCGATCCCTTTCCCTCTGACGAGGACAGGAGTATAACCAGCAGGCTGGAGGAGGCCGGCCGAATCGTCGGAATACCTCTTCTCGACCACGTGATAATCGGTTCCGGCGGCGACTACTACAGCTTCGCCGACTCCGGCGCGCTCGAGCCTCAGCAGTCCGGCTACCGTGGTATGGTATTGAGATGAGCCGCTTAGAAGGCATGAAATGACAGTTTCGAGAGGGTGATCAGGACGGCGCGAGATTGCGAGAGAGTGTACAGCCCGGAGATGCTCCTGAAGATAGCGCGGTTCGGCATCAGCCAGCCGCGGGTGCTGTTCAACGCCTGGTGGCTGCCGAGGCAGGGGGTCGAGCTGGGCGAGTGTTCTTGGATACCGGGACGGATAGACCTGTCTCTCGCGTGCCGCTCCTCGCTGTCGATCGGCGACAGGGTCTTCATCCCTCGCACCATAGAGGTCATGGGCTACGACGACGGGCGCATCATCGTCGGCGACGACGTCTGCATGGACACGGGTGCGCGTCTGCACGTCGCGAACGAGGCCACCCTGCGGATCGGCGACCGGGTCGGGGTCGGCCCCTATAACTTCCTCAACGCGTTCGACGACCTGACGATCGGCGACGACACGATGATGGCTCCGATGATCAGCATCAACTGTGCCGACCATGGCGTCTCCAGGGGTTGCCCGATGCGGGAGCAGCGCGGCACCTATGCTCCGGTCAGCATCGGTTCCGACTGCTGGCTCGGCGCCGGGGTGGTCGTCCTCAAGGGCGTCACGATCGGCGACGGCGCGATGATAGGCGCCGGGGCTGTGGTCACGAATGACGTGCCGGAGTACACCATCGCGGCCGGCGTGCCCGCGAAGGTCATCCGCGAGCGGACCTGACAGGGCACCTTGCTCCTCGTCGACAGGACCAGCGGACATACCCTTGCCGCCGACGTCGAATCCCCTTCTACCCACAGAGAACGCCGGCGTGGGCTGCTCGGCCGTGAATCGCTCGCGAGCGGCGGCGCGATGTGTTTCCAGAAGTGCCGGCAGGTCCACACGTTCGGGATGCGCTTTCCGATAGACGTGATGTTCCTCGACCGTGAAGGTTCGGTGCTCCGGGTCGTGCACTCACTGCCGCCGGGCAGGCTCTCGCCACTCGTGTGGCGTTCCCGGCTGGCGGTCGAGCTGCCGGCAGGCACCTGCCGCGCGTCCGGGACTGTCACGGGACACTTCATCGAACTGCAGAATCCGTGACGAACGAAGTCAAAGCGGGAAGAGCAGATTGATCGAACCCGGCGGCAGCCGGGGACTACCACATGAGGTTCTCGGGGTCCTCCGGGTTATCGTTATGGGTCACTTTGGAGATCTCTCCGCTGTGGAGCTCGATGACCGTGTCCGCCATCTGTGCGATCGCCGAGTTGTGCGTCACGACCAGGAAGTTGCACTGCTCCTGCCTTGCGATGTCCCGCATCAGGCGAAGGATCATTATCCCGGTGTCGTAGTCGAGCTCTCCGGTCGGCTCGTCGCAGAGGACTATCGGCGGCCTCTTCGCGAGCGCCCTGGCTATTGCCACGCGCTGCTGTTCGCCGCCCGACAGCTGGCTCGGGAAGTGGTCGGCACGGTCTCCCAGCCCGACCTGCTTCAGCACCTCTAGAGCGGAGCCCCTCTTGTCCTTTGGCACCAGGTCCAGAGCGAACTCGACGTTTTCTTTTGCGGTGAGTGTCGGTATCAGGTTAAAGAACTGGAATATGAAGCCCACCGTGTTGCGCCTGAAGGCAGTGAGCTGCTTCTCGTCGAGCGTCGATATGTCCTCGCCGCCGATCACGATGGTCCCGCTCGTGGGTGAGTCAATGCCCCCGATGCAGTTGAGCATCGTCGTCTTGCCCGAGCCGCTTGGCCCGAGGACGACGACGAACTCGCCCTTGGTGACCTCGAGGTCGACTTCTTTGAGCGCCTTGACCTCAACGTCTCCCATCTTGTAGGTCTTGGAGACGTCTTTGAGTATGACGGTCTTGTCGTTGTCCATTCGCCCTCCGAGCGGTACGTGCGCCTTCGCGCGCCGTCAATGCTAGTTTTGATGGAGGTTCAGGTCAAGGATGCCCGCCAGCCGCAACGCTCGAGTGCCGGCCGGCAGTGTCCGGACAAAACGCTCCGGCCCCCCATCCCGGGCGCCGGAGCGCTGACTTACTATTCAATTGTCGACCGCGCCCTGGCGCCGGCGGCCGTCCCGAACCCTAATAACCGGGCGTGGACGGTGTAGTCGTAGTGCCGGTCTTGGGAGTCGTGGTGGTCCCGGACGAGCTGCTTCCGGAACCGGACCCGACAACTACAGTCGCGAGCATCTGCGTCGGGTGGTTCGAGCAGTGGTACGCGTACGTACCCGCGGCGTTGAACGTGTGTTTGTACTGCATTCCGGGCTGGAGCTGGCCGCTGTCAAAGCCACCGTTGTCTGCGGTAACGGTGTGAGGGACCGCCCCGTCGTTCGTCCAGGTTACCTCCTCGCCGACCTTGACGTTCAGAGTCGAAGGCTGGAACGCGAAGTCGATTATCTTCACGCTCGCGCCGCTCGTGGTCGTCGAGCTGGACTTCGGTGTCGTCTTAGGTGTTGTCGGTGTCGTCTTAGGCGTGCTGCTGCTGCAGCCCCCCAGCACGACGAGCCCCGCAATGAGGATCGCTATCGGTATGGCCAGATACTTCCGCTTCATCTGCTTCCTCCCCTGACTTTGGAACCCCGGAGTCCTTCTATTGCACTATCACGGTAGCGGTCATCTGTGTCGGATGGACCGAGCAGTGGTAGGCATAGGTGCCCGCCGCGCTGAACGAATGCTTGTACTGGGCTCCCGGCTGGAGCTGGCCGCTGTCGAAGCTCCCGTTGTCTGCGGTAACGGTGTGAGGGACCGCCCCGTCGTTCGTCCAGGTGATCTCCTGACCGACGCTGACGGTCAATGTCGAAGGCTGGAACGCGAAGTCGATTATCTTGACGCTGGCCCCGCTTGTGGTGGTGGAACTCGTTGACGGCGTCGTACCTGGCGTGGTCTTTGGAGTAGTCTTCGGCGTCGTGGTCGGCGTCGTGGTCGGCGTGCTGCTGCTGCAGCCCCCCAGCACGACGAGCCCCGCAATGAGGATCGCGATAGGTATGGCCAGATACTTGCGCTTCATCAGCTTCCTCCCTGCTTGTGAGTCCCTCAGGCCTTGTATTACATTGTTCCCGGTCTTTTCCTGCCGGTTTCGGCAAGGGAAATCTCGAGGCCCGGCCATGCTCGCGGTGCTAGAATTAGTCAAGCCGCCGGGCAGCTCCTGCGCCCGGCTCAACCATGGAAGGAATCAGGATGGCGTTCGGCGAGCATGCCGGCAAGACCATGCAGGTCGCCGTTATCGACGACGACCCCGACATCCTCAAGGTATTGAGAGTGATCCTGGGCGCGCGGGGGATCGAGGTGCAGGAGGCCCTGAGCGGCCTCAAGGGGTTCGTCATGGTCAAGAGGGAGCTACCGGACGTCGTGCTGCTGGACATCATGATGCCCGACATAGACGGCTTCGAGGTACTGAGAAAGCTGAAGCTCGACCCCGAAACCGCCGGGATACCGGTCATATTCCTGTCCGCCAAGACCGGCAAGGAGCACGTCGAACGCGGGCTTTCCCTCGGCGCCCAGGGCTACGTGACGAAGCCGTTCGACCCCGAAGAGCTGGTCGTGAAGATCGAAGAGGTCGCCGGCCGGACCATGCCCGAGACGGAAGCCGGGACTGAGGAGTATTGACAGAGCTGAACGATAAAGAAGAGATCGAAGTAACCCGATTCACAGCCGGGGTTCCCGGCGAAGTCACAGATGAGATAGCCCGGGAGGAGCCGCTTGAGGTAAGGCTGAACGGGATCACGCTCGTCTACCTGATGCGCCTCCCCGGCGACGACGTGGAGCTCGCGGCGGGTTTCTGCCTCAGCGAGGGGCTGATAACGAGCCGTTCGCAGATCGACATGCTCCGTTACTGCATGGACGGAGAGGGGCCGTCGATGACTGACGAGCCCCGGCCGCCGGGAAACCTTGCAGAGATGACCGCGCACGATGTCGGCGAGTCCGGCCGGTTCGAGGGCCGCGTGGTGCGGACCGGTTGCGGCGGCGCTGACCTCGCGGGTGACGTGGACCTCGAAGGCATCCGGGTAGAAAGTGACGCGACGTTCGACCCTTCCGTCCTGCTGAAGGTCCCCGCGTTGCTCGAGGAGGGCCAGCCTGTCTTCAAGAAGACCGGCGGGACCCACGGCGCGGGGGTGTTCGATTCGACTGGCGAGATGCTCGTCGTCCGGGAGGACGTGGGGCGTCACAACGCGGTGGACAAAGCCCTCGGACACCTGCTGCTCATGGGGCTGCCCTTTCATGACAAGGGGCTCGTGCTCTCCGGAAGGCTGAGCTACGAGATGGTACTCAAGGCCGCGCGCGCGGGCATCCCGCTGATCTGCTCGGTCTCAGCCCCCACCTCGCTGGGCGTCCAGGTCGGGCTTCTGACCGGCGTGACGCTCGTGGGGTTCCTTAGGGGCGAGACCTTCAACGTCTACAGTTCGCCGGAACGCCTGGGCGCGGCGTGATGGCCACCGGGCTGATACTTGCCGGCGGCGCGAGCAGCAGGATGCCGGGAGACAAGGCCTTCCTGCGCTTCGGCGCGCGCACCGTCATCGAGATCCAGCTCGAGCAGATGGAAGGCCTGTTCGAAGAAGTGCTCGTGATCACCAACACGGAACGCGTCGAGCGCCTGACCGAGGTGCTTGACGGGCTGGTGCGGGTTGTCAAGGAGCCGGTGCGCGGCAAGGGGCCGCTGGGCGGCATACTGAGCGGGCTGATGGTCTCCTCCTCGGAGAGGAACTTCGTCCTTGCCTGCGACATACCGTACGTGAAGCGCGACGCCATCGCTTACCTGCTGGACAGGCTTGAGGGCTACGACGTCGCCGTACCACGGAGTCCGGAGGGCCTCGAGCCGCTGCACGCCGCTTACGACCGCCGTTGCGCGGCGATCATCGAGGCGCAGCTCGCCGAAGGCAACCTGAAGGTGACCGACTTCTTCAGCAGGGTGAGGGTCAACTACGTCGACTCCGAAGAGCTCACCGCGTTCGACTCCAGCGGGATGCTGCTCACCAACGTGAACAGCCCGGAGGACATGCGAAGGCTCAGCGAGCAGGATTGACCGGCACGGGAAACAAGGTAGGAGTATGTATTTTGTGACGATCGGCGGGACCACGGGCAAGAGAGACCTGTCAGGGTTCCTGAACGAACACCTGCCAGGCGCGTGGCTGCTGGCCCTCGAGGGCGAGGAGGGCGCGCCCGTGGACACGGTGGTCGAGAGCGACATGAAAGCGGCCGCCGACGGAATCCCGGAGATGGTCGACGAGAACGGGGTCGTCATCGTCGAGGCGAACTGCATCTTCGAGGGAGTGAGTCCGGCCCTGGCCCTGGTCTACCTCGAGCTACCCTACGAGGAGCTGTCGGATGCCGAGAAAGCCGCCGTGCCTTTCGCGGAACTCGCTCTCGTGGACTGGGGCCCCGGCTTCACCGGGTCGGACGAGCTGAAGGTGGAGCGCGGGCTCAAAGCGCAGGGTGCGCGGAAGGTCCTGTTTTTCTCAGATGAAGAAGGGAAGCGGCGGGCTTACGGCAAGGTGCTGGACGTCGCGAGGTCAAGACTTGGAGGTAGCATGATGGCCGAGGATGTTCCTAAAGCTGTTGTCGACGCGGTGAAGGAAGCCGCCCCGGAAGACCGCATCGAGTGCGAGAAAGCACAGGCGCTCGCGAAAGAGCTCGGTGTTGAGATATCGGTCGTGGGGCGAGCCCTCGACCTGGAGAAGATCAAGATAATCAGCTGCCAGCTCGGCTGCTTCTAGCAACCTTCGCAAAATGCGACAAAGGTGTCAGGCACAAGTGTCGCAAAATGCGAAAAAGGTGTCAGGCTGATTGGCAACAAGTCTTCGTTCTGAGCACAGATCCTGGTAATTTCCTGTATTTTTAGCAAAAAGGGGTCAGACCCCTTTTTGACTTCTGCGGGGGCGGGTGGCGGGCATCCGTACTGATATAATCTCTTTGCGAATCAACCTCGACCCGGAGGTCAAATGGCCAGTAAATACGGCGGATACATGGGAAAGTTCCTCGAAATAGACCTCACCACCGGCAAAGTGCGCAATTACGAGGTCGCGGACGACCTGCTCGAGCTGTACCTGGGGAGCAAGGGGCTCGCCGCGCGGATACTCTACGACACCACCAAACCGGGCATAGATCCGCTGGGGCCTGACAACGTGCTGATTGCCAACACGGGTCCCCTGGTGGCCTCCGGAGCGCCGAGCTCGTGCCGGTTCAACATCACGACGAAGTCGCCCCTGACGGGCGGCATCCTGGGCAGCAACTGCGGCGGCAGCTTCGGACTGAACCTCAAGAGGGCCGGGTTCGACGGCGTCATAGTGAGGGGCAAGGCCGAGAAGAAGACGTGGATCCACATCCAGGACGGCGAGGTGGAACTGCGGGACGCCGAGGAGCTTTGGGGCCTCGACACAGAAGAGGTCCAGGAGAGGCTCCCGAAGAAAGCGGGCAAGATAGTAATAGGCCCGGCCGGCGAGAACGGTGTGCTCTACGCGTGCATAATCAGCCAGGAGAGGGCTGCCGGGCGCGGCGGAGCCGGGGCGGTGATGGGCTCGAAGAACGTGAAGGCCATCACGGCGCAGGGCTCCGCGAAAGTCCCCGTACATGACCCTGAGAAGTTCCAGAAGGACGTCAAGAGATGGGTCGGGATTCTCAAGAAGCACCCCTCGACGGGCGAGATGATGCCTTCATTCGGCACCGCCGGGTTCGTCAACCCGTGCAACGAGACCAACACGCTCCCGACTCACAACTTCGCGCGCGGCTCATACGAATTCGCCGACAACATCAGCGGCGAGACGCTGGCGGAGACAAGGCTGACCCGCAACTTCGGATGCGTTTCGTGCGTGATCAAGTGCGGAAGGCGCGTCGAGGTGGACGGCAAGGACATCAAGGGACCGGAGTACGAGACGCTCGGCCTCCTCGGCCCCAACATCGAGAACCCTGACCTCGGCAAGATCTGCAAATGGAACTACGTCGCCGACCTGATGGGGCTCGACACCATCACCCTGGGCAACACCCTGGGATTTGCGATGGAGCTGAGCGAGAAAGGCCTCTGGGACTCCGGCCTCGAGTTCGGCAAGAGCGAGGGCATCGAAGAGCTCATTAAAGACATCGCGCACAAGCGCGGCGTGGGCGCCGAGCTCGCTCTGGGGGTCAAAAGGCTCTCAGAGAAATACGGCGGGCAGGAGTTCGCGATGCAGGCGAAAGGGATGGAGTTCGCGGCGTATGAGCCCAGGGGCGCGGTCGGCCACGGTCTGGGGTACGCCATCTCCAACAGGGGCGGGTGCCACATCGCCGGCGGGTACATGATCTACTTCGAGGCGAACGGCCCGCTCACGATGGATCCCCTCACCACTCACGCAAAGCCGCAGTTCACCGCGCTGATGCAGACGCTGCTGGACTCGATTTCTTCCTCGGGAAGCTGCCAGTTCACGGCTTTCACGGCGGTGCCGCCACTGTTGCTGTCACTGAAGCCGCACGGGCTGCTCTACCGCATCATCGCCAAGTCCCTGGAGATCATGGGCCCGAGCCTCACGCTGATGCTGCGGTACCCGGGCTTCCTGAACTTCGTTCCGCCGATGGAGATCATGCAGCACCCGAAGGTCATCACCGACCTCACGGGCATCAAGATGACGATGGGCAACTTCATCAAAGTGGGCCTGAGGACTTACCTCATCGAGCGGATGTATAACTTCAGGGAGGGCATCACGGGAGAGCAGGACAAGCTGCCCGAGCGCTCCACCTCGCACCTTCAGAACGCGGACCCGCGATCGCAGGTTCCGCTGGCGAAGATGCTGCCCGTCTACTACCGCGTGCGCGGCCTGGACAAGGTCGGCAGGCCGAAGAGGAACACCCTTCAGCACCTGAAGGTGCGCCCTTGAGGCCGATGCGTTCGCGCGCGATGAAGCCCTCATCGGGGATCATTCCGGGGGAGGACGCTTGCCTACAGTGAAGTTCTTCGCGACGCTGAGGCAGGTGGCGGGCGCGCGCGAGGCTCAGGTCGAGGCCGGGAACGTCAAGGAGTTGCTGGCACGCTTGTCCGCCGATTACGAGGGGAAGATGGACAGGTACCTGAAGATAAGCACCGTGCTCGTGAACGGCAAGAACGTGATCCACATGAAGGGCACCAGGACGAAGTTGAAGAGCGACGACGTCGTTTCGATTTATCCGCCCATGGGCGGGGGATAGGGGTGAGCTTGCTTGGCCGAGCTGTATGAGGAGCTGGGCTTGAAGAAGGACGAGTATGAGAGCATCGTCGAGGTGCTCAAGCGCGACCCCAACAAGGTCGAGCTCGGCATGTACTCCGTGATGTGGTCGGAGCACTGCAGCTACAAGAGCTCCAAGGAGCAGCTGCGCAAGCTACCTACGACCGGGCCTCGCATACTGGTCGGCCCCGGGGAGAACGCGGGCGTGGTCGACATAGGCGACGGGCTGGCGGTCGTCTTCAAGATGGAGTCGCATAACCATCCCAGCGCGGTCGAGCCTTTCCAGGGCGCCGCGACCGGTGTCGGCGGCATGGTCCGCGACATCTTCACCATGGGAGCCCGGCCCATCGCGAGCCTCGACCCGCTGCGCTTCGGCTCTCTCTCGAACCCTCGCACGCGCTACCTGTTCGAGGGGGTCGTCGCGGGAATAGCCTCATACGGCAATTGCCTCGGCATCCCCACTGTGGGCGGAGACCTCTACTTCGATGAGGCTTACGAGGAGAACCCGCTCATCAACGTGATGTGCCTCGGCATCATGCCGAAGGAGAGGCTGATAATGGGACAGGCCTCGGAGCCGGGCAGCATCGGTATCCTGATGGGCTCGAGCACCGGGCGCGACGGGATAGGCGGAGTCAGCGTGCTGGCGTCGCAGGAGTTCGACGAGACGTCCGCGGCGAAGCGGCCGAGCGTCCAGGTCGGAGACCCGTTCACCGAGAAGCTGGAGATCGAGGCCTGCCTGGAGATGCTGGACCGGGGACTGCTCCTGGGCCTGCAGGACCTAGGCGGCGCCGGCCTGACCTGCGCCACGTGCGAGACCGCCGAGCGCGGCGGCTGCGGCATGGACGTCGACGTGTCGAAGGTCCCGCTGAGGGAGCCGGAGATGGACCCGATCGAGATAATGATGTCGGAGTCCCAGGAGCGGATGTTCGCGATATGCGCTCCGGACAAGCTGGACGACGTACTGGAGATATGCGAGAGGTGGGGCCTCGACGCGACACCGCTCGCAACCGTCACCGAGGGCGATAGCCTGCGGCTGATCAAGAACGGCAAGGTCATAGGAGAGGTCCCGGCGAGCTCGCTGGCGCAGGGCCCCGAGTACCACAGGGCCGAGTCGAGGCCGGACTACCTCGACGAGGTCAACGCTTTCGACACCACGATGCTTCCCGCCCCCGAGCGGCTCGGCGACGCGCTCCTCGACATGATCGCATCGCCCAATATCTGCAGCAGGCGGTGGGTCTGGGAGCAGTACGACCACATGATAAGGCTGAACAGCATCGAGATGCCGGGCGGAGACGCTGGGGTCATCAGGCTCAAAGAAGCTGATAGCGCACTCGCCATGTCGGTGGACTGCAACGGCCGCTACTGCTATCTCGATCCGTACCGCGGCGCGCAGATCGCGCTGGCCGAGAGCGCCCGCAACGTCGCGTGCGCCGGGGCGAAGCCGCTGGCCATAACAAACTGCCTCAACTTCGGCAGCCCGGAGAAGCCGGGCATCTTCTGGCAGTTCTGCCGCGCGGTCGAGGGCCTCGCGGACGCCTGCGAGAAGATGGAGACACCGGTCGTGGGCGGCAACGTCAGCTTCTACAACGAGTCTTTCGGGGAGGCCATCTTCCCTACCCCCGTGGTCGGGATGCTCGGGCTTCTGGAAGACGCTGACAAGCACCTCGAGCCGGCATTCGCGAACGAGGGCGACACGGTCGTCCTTCTCGGCGAGACGAAAGACGAGCTCGGCGGAAGCGAGTACTTGAAGATCTTCTTCCGCAGGGTGGCCGGGCAGTGCCCCTCCCTCGACCTCGATGCCGAGAAGTCGCTGGTCGAGCTGCTGGTACGCGCGGTTGGAGAGGGCCTGCTGTCCTCGGCGCACGACCTGTCGGAGGGCGGCCTGGGCGTGGCGCTCGCGGAGTCCTGCATCCTCGGGGGGATCGGCGCCACCGTGAAGCTGCAGGGAGACCTGCAGCCCCACGTCGAGACGTTCAGCGAGAGCCAGTCGAGGGCGATCGTCAGCCTCGCGCCCGAGAAGGTCGTGGCGCTGGAGGCGATGGCCGCGGAACTCGGGGTTCCGCTGAGGGTCATCGGGAAGACGGGCGGAAAGAATATCGTCATCGAGGGATGGCTCGACCTGCCGGTCGAAGAGGTCTCCGGCATCTACGAGACCTCGCTCGAGCGCATGGTGGCCGGGGCGCACCACTGAGCGGCGGGGCATCGATCCACAGTCTCTCGGTACTCATTCATGATGGTGACGCCTTTGATGGCGCCGGAGCGACCATTAAGCGGCGTCAATGAAGGTTCGCCGCTCGAGTTGTAGAATCTGCTTGCGGGAATCGGCAAGAGGGAGCGCTTCCCTGATTCGATTAAATGAGATAATAAGGGTGTGAAAGGAATCAATCTCAGCCTTTCTACCGACCGCCAGGAAGAAGCCTGCGGCGTCTTCGGCGTATATGCGCCAGGGGAAGACGTGGGCCGTGTCACCTACTTCGGACTCTACGCCCTCCAGCACAGGGGGCAGGAGAGCGCCGGCATCGCAGTCACAGGCGAAGACGGAATACTGGTCATCAAGGACATGGGCCTGGTCTCGCAGGTCTTCAACGAGAACAGCCTCTCGACGCTGCAGGGCGAGAGCGCGATTGGCCACGTGCGCTACTCCACCACGGGCTCGACGTTCTGGGAGAACGCGCAGCCGCTCTACGACACGAACACCCGTGGGCCGCTGGCGCTGGCGCACAACGGCAACCTGGTGAACACCGAACAGCTCCGCGAGTGGATGATAGAGCGCGGCACTGTCTTCACTTCGACGTCAGATACCGAAGTGATCATCTCGATGCTGAGGCACTCGAGCGCGGACACCACTCTCGAGGCGATATCCGAGGTGTTCCCGCGCCTGAAGGGCGCGTACTCGCTGGTCCTCCTCACCGAGGAAGGCATATTCGGCGTCCGGGATCCGCACGGCATCAGGCCGCTTTGCATCGGCAAGCGCGGCGACGCCTTCTTCCTGGCCAGCGAGACTGCGGCGCTGGACGTGGTCGGCGCCAAGTACGTCCGCGAGGTGGAACCCGGCGAAGCCGTCATGATAAATGAAAAAGGGCTCACATCACGATGTTTCACCGACACTCAGCGCGAGGCGCTGTGCATCTTCGAGTTCATCTACTTCGCCAGGCCCGACTCGATCCTCTACGACCTGGTCCTCTATAACGCCCGCAAGCGGATGGGGATGTGGCTGGCCGAGGAGGCGCCGGTCGAGGCCGACATCGTGATACCTGTCCCCGACTCCGGGATCCCGGCGGCCATCGGCTTTGCCGAGCACTCGGGCATTCCGTTCGGGGAAGGGCTCATCAAGAACAGGTACATCGGCCGCACGTTCATCCAGCCGACGCAGTCGATCAGGCAGCTCGGCGTGCGGCTCAAGCTGAACCCGCTGACGTCGGCCATCGAGAACAAGCGGCTGGTAGTCGTAGACGACTCGATCGTTCGCGGGACGACCAGCAGGAAGATAGTCGAGTTACTCAGGGAAGCCGGCGCGGCGGAGATCCACATGCGCGTGAGCTCGCCTCCCATCAAGTGCCCCTGTTTCTACGGGATCGACACGGCCAACAAGAGCGAGCTCATCGCTTCGCGAATGGAGGTGCCGCAGATCGGCGAGTTCCTGAACGCCGACAGCATCCATTACCTCTCGCTCGACAAGCTGGTCCTGTCGTGCGGCGGCAAGCGCAGCCGGTTCTGCACGGCGTGCTTCGAGGGCGACTACATGATCGACGTCCCGGACGACATAAGGATGTCCAAGTTCCGGCTCGAGGGGACCCGCGCCTGAAAGGAGACCCATGATGGCGGGCGGGGAGAAGGAGAAGGGCGAGGTCACCTACAAGTGGGCTGGCGTCGACACCGACGCCGCCGACAAGGCCGTCGAACTCATCAAGCAGAAAGTATCCTCCACGATGCGGCCCGAAGTCCTCGGCGGCATCGGGTCCTTCAGCGCCATGTTCGAGCTGGACCTCGATAAATACAGGCACCCCGTGCTCGTCTCCGGAGCCGACGGCGTCGGCACCAAGCTGGCGCTGGCCGGCATGCTCGACAAGCACGACACCGTGGGCATCGACCTGGTGGCGATGTGCGCGGACGACGTCGTGACCTGCGGCGCGGAGCCGCTCTTCTTCCAGGACTACATCGCGACCGGACAGGTCGTCCCGGAGCGGATCGGCGACATAGTCGACGGCGTGGCCGCGGGCTGCGTCAGCGCCGGATGCTCGCTGGTCGGCGGAGAGATAGCCGAGCACCCGGGAGTGATGGATGCCGACGAGTACGACCTGGCAGGCTTCTGTGTCGGCGTGGTCGAGAGGGAAAGCATCATCGACGGCAGCCGCGTCAAGCACGAGGACCGGGTGATCGGGCTGCTCTCGTCGGGCCTCCACTCCAACGGGTACTCGCTGGTGAGGAAGCTGCTGTTCGACGAGAACGACTTCAACCTGGAAGACCAGCCGAAGGGCCTCGGCTTCCCGCTCGGCATGGAGCTGCTCACCCCGTCCTTCATATACGCTCCCGCGGTGCTGAAGGTCGTGAAGCATTGCGACGTGAAGGCGATCGCGCACGTCACCGGCGGCGGGATCACCGGCAACCTTCCGCGTGTCATACCGGATAACATGAACGCCGACATCTACCTCGGCTCCTGGCCGATAAAGAACATCTTCACCTTCATCCAGAGGGTCGGGGAGATAGACCTCTTCGAAATGCTGAGCACTTTCAACATGGGACTGGGGATGTTGCTTGTGGTCGGCGCGGCCACCTCCCGGCTGGCGCTCGAGATCCTCGAGAAGAGCCTTGTCAGGTCTTTCGAGGTCGGCGAGATAGTCGAGGGGTCCGGGCAGGTGCGTTACAGGTAGGCGCGAGGGCTCACTAAACCGGGTTGGACAGGCAAAAGATGGAGATGGCACGAATCATCACAGTCGCCGTGCTGGCGTCCGGCTCGGGCACCAACCTCGAGGCGATACTCATCGAGATAGACAAAGGGTCGCTTCCCGCCAGCGTCGTGGCGGTCATCAGCGACAATCCCGAAGCATACGCCCTCGAGCGGGCGCGCAAGAGGGGGATCGATACGAAGGTCATCGAGAGGAAGGACTTCGCCGCGCGCGAGGCCTTCGACCACGCGATCCTCGGGGCGGTCCAGGAGACCGGGGCGGACCTGGTGGTGCTGGCCGGGTATATGAAGCTGATCAGCGACGAGATGGTGGTGGCCTTCCGGGGGCGGATAATTAACATCCACCCGGCCCTCCTGCCCAGCTTTCCGGGCGAGCAGGGCGTCCTCGACGCGCTCGAGTACGGGGTCAAGGTGAGCGGCGTCACCGTGCATTTCGTGGACGAGGGGCTCGACACGGGCCCGATAATCGTCCAGCGCGCGGTCCCGGTCGAGGAGGGAGACGACGTCGAGTCACTGCACGCGCGGATACACCAGGCGGAATACGTCGCGTACCCCGAGGCGATAAACCTGTTCGCGCAGGGACGCCTCTGGCTGGATGGAAGAAAAGTGCGGATCCTGCCCGCGGGCGGAGCACAAACTTGAGCGGAGTCGGCGACCGCGCTAGTATTCATCGATGACCACGACGAAAGGGGTTTTGAGGAATGCCGAAGATCTCTCGCGCACTCATCAGCGTTTCGGATAAGACGGACATCGTGTGGCTGGCCCGCGAGCTCGACGAGATGGGGATCGAACTGATCTCGACGGGCGGCACTTACAAGATAATCTCCGCCGAGGACATCAAGGTAGTTCCCGTCGCAGAGGTGACGGAGTTTCCAGAGATGCTCGACGGCCGGGTCAAGACCCTCCACCCCAAAGTGCACGGCGGCATCCTCGCCGACCGCTCCAAGCCCGAGCACATGAGGCAGCTCGAGTACCAGAAGATCACGCCGATCGACATGGTCGTAGTGAACCTGTACCCGTTCGCCGAGACCGTCGCGAAAGATGGCGTCACCCGCGAAGAGGCCATCGAGCAGATCGACATCGGGGGACCGACAATGGTTCGCGCCGCCGCGAAGAACCACGCGCATGTCGCGATAGTGGTCAACCCGGAGCGCTACAGGCAGGTCATCGAGGAGCTGAAGAGCAGTGGCGGCGTCGTGAGCGACGTGACCTGCAGGGAGCTCGCCAGGGAGGCGTTCGCGCACACGGCCGAGTACGACACCATGATCAGCGGTTACCTGGCCGTTGAGGAGGAGGTCGACGGCCTCGAGCAGGACGACTTCCCGTCGGCCCTGTCGCTCTCGTTCCACAAGGTAACCGAGTTGAGGTACGGGGAGAACCCGCACCAGACGGCGGCGCTCTACCGCGAGCAGAGGCCGAGCTCCGGATCGCTGGCGTCGGCGAACCAGCTGGCCGGCGGGCCGCTCTCGTTCAACAACATCCTCGACGGCGAGGCCGCGTGGCAGTGCTCGCTCGAGTTCGACGAGCCGGCCTGCGTGATCATCAAGCACAACAATCCTTGCGGCGTGGCGGTCGACGACAACCTCGCTGTGGCTTATACCAGGGCTTTCGACTGCGATCCCGTGTCGGCTTTCGGTTCGGTCATCGCGTTCAACAGGGAGATCGACGTGCCGACGGCGAAGGAGCTCGTAGACAACTTTGTCGAGGTGCTGCTGGCGCCGGCTTACGAGCCCGAGGCCCTGGAGGTCCTCAAGGGCAGAAAAGACATGCGGGTCCTCGAGATGCTGAAGCACGACGGGCCGTATTACCCTGGCAAGGACGCGAGACGCATACACGGCGGGATACTGGTCCAGGACTACGATACCGACGAGTACGACGTCGAGTCGTGGCGCTGCGTGACACACAAAGAACCCACGGACCAGCAGAAGAGCGACCTGCTCTTCGCGTGGCGGGTCACGAAGCACGTGAAGTCCAACGCCATCGTGTTCGCGCACAACAACGCGACGGTCGGAGTAGGTGCCGGGCAGATGAGCCGGGTCGACTCGGTGATGATAGCGGCGGAGAAGTCCAGCGGGCGCTCCGCGGGGGCCGTCCTGGGCTCGGACGCGTTCTTCCCGTTCCCCGACGGGGTCGAGAAGGCCGCGGCGGCCGGGATACAGGCCATCGTCCAGCCGGGTGGCTCGAAGAGAGACGACGAGATCATCGCGACCTGCGACAGGCACGGCATCGCGATGCTGTTCACGGGCAAGCGGCATTTCAGGCATTGAACGGAGTACTATTTCGTGGGGGTTTGAGATGGGCGATGTGATAACGATCGCTGTCATGGTACTGTCGCTCGTCGCGTTACTGTTCCTTATCAGGGCATGCGAGAGGATCTGAGGTCTCATGGTCGAGAACATCATCATCGGCTCGTTAGCGTTCGGCCTGCTGGTCTATCTCTTCTACGCGCTCATACGGCCCGAGCGTTTCTAGGGTGGAGTAGATAGCTTTGACGGCAGCAGGATGGGTGCAGGCGGCGATCGTCTTCGGGGTGATCGTCCTGCTGGTAAAGCCCGTCGGGACTTATCTCTACAACGTCTTCGAGGGCAAACACACTTTTCTCGATTTCCTCTTCAACCCGATCGAGCGCGGTTTCTTCCGCATCCTGAGGATAGACCAGAAGAAAGAGACCGGGTGGGGCGGCTTCATGATCAGGCTCCTGATCGTCGATTTCGCCTTGATGTTCTTCGCGTACCTCGTGTTGCGTTTCCAGGGGCATCTGCCCTTGAACCCCACACACGCGCCGGGCATGAACCCGGCGCTGGCGTTCAACACGGCCATAAGCTTCGCGACGAACACCAACTGGCAGGCGTACGCGGGAGAGATCCAGGTATCTTACCTGTCTCAGATGATCGTGATGACCATGTTCATGTTCACCTCAGCCGCCTCGGGCATCGTGGTGAGCATCGCCGTGATGAGAGGGATCTCCAGGCGAGAATCCAAGACAGTCGGCAATTTCTACGTTGACTTCACGAGAGCGCTGCTTCGTATCCTTCTGCCGCTGGCGATCCTGGGTACGATCATAGTCATTCCCCTTGGCGTCATTCAGAACTTCAACGCGCCGAAGAAGGTCGCGACTATCGAGGGACAGACCCAGACGATCCCCGGCGGGCCGGTATCGAGCCTCGAGACGATCAAGCATCTCGGCAACAATGGAGGCGGGTTCTACAACGCCAACGCGGCACATCCGTTCGAGAACCCGAACCCCGTCACCAATGTGATATTCGTCGCCATGATGCTGCTGGTACCGTGCGCTATGCCCTACCTGCTCGGCAAGTACATCGGGAATACAAGGCAGGGGTGGATCATCTTCGTCGCTCTTTTCCTCTTGCTCATATTGATTTTCGGCTTCACATACTGGTTCGAGTCGACTCCGACCAAGCAACAGACCCGGCTCGCGGTGAACACCAGCGCCGGCAACACGGAGGGCAAGGAGGTCAGGAACGGAGTCGCAGGCAGCTCCCTGTTCGGAGCCGTGACGGTCTCCGCGACGACCGGTAGTGTGAACTCCTCCCACGACAGCTTCACGCCGCTCGGCGGGATGATGATGCTCTGGGGGATGATGCTCAACACCGTCTTCGG
>Ga0209745_1000040_pt1 | contig 69205 bp, 70 predicted proteins | sample BarGraNGADG00312_FD_184495 | JGI IMG/M metagenome (GOLD analysis project Ga0209745, IMG submission 184495) | Arctic peat soil microbial communities from Barrow, Alaska - Barrow Graham LP Ref core NGADG0004-312 (SPAdes) (version 2) | ecosystem: Environmental > Terrestrial > Soil > Wetlands > Peat... | reverse complement strand
AGCACAGCAGCGCTATTGGATCTGGGCGGGTCTGACGCTGCTGGCAGGTGTGCTGGCGATGATCGTTCGGTTGAGAAGAGCAGGGCCCAAGCCAGCTTTACGTGTCGATCCGTCCTGATAGCTCCGCCACCTGATTTCAAGCGAAGTGCAACGTTCCCGTTCGCGTCGCCCGCACACCACGGTACCGATTCCTCTTCCGCGTGGAGACTCCCCCTCGATAGCGCGAACGTGCTTGAAACTCTAGCCACATGCTGATCAATGGCCGAGCCCACATTGAGCAGCGCGCAAACGTCCGACTTTGAGTTCCTAAGGAATTTCAAGCTGCGCGGGGCGTTCTAGGCTTGGTGTTGGCGGGTCGGGATGTTGGAGCGCTTAGCGACTCCTGTGGCTCCCGGCCTGCCCCCTTCTTGGCCGCCCGATAGTAGGTGCGGCCGGCGGTCTTCCTCCGCGTCTTGGGGTCGACCTGGTGGTGGGCCTGAACGATCTTCTTGGCTTCGGCCATCGTCAGGCATGTCCGGGTCTGTATAGCCGAATGTGGTGAACGACGCCTCCCCCTCGACTACATCGTCGAAGCCCAGCGCATCGTCCAGACCGGACAAGTAAGCGGAAGCGTCGCGATCACGATCACGATCACGATCCAGCGTCGGCACGATCAAGCGATAGTGCGCCGAGCCCCCGTTGCATGGTGCGGGAACGACACGCTCCGCCTCACCGCCACGCCCCAACATCCGACGTTGTTTCCTCGCGCTCCCGTTGGAACCTCACTGCGGGACGCTGCCGCCGGACCTGCCCGAAATCCGCAGCTCGCCCAGCGAGAACGGCTTGCCGTGCCCTGGGTAGACGGTCTTGATGCCGAGACCCCTCAGTGTGCGGATGCTTTGGTGCGCTTGGGCCAAGTCGTCTATGTAGTAGTGGAGTGAGGGTCTGACCATGCTCACGAGCAGGTCGCCACAGAACATGTCTCCGTTGCCCGTGAGGATTCCGATTGATCCGCTCGAGTGACCCTGAAGATGCACGACCCGAGCGTCGAAGCCGTAGGCCGAGAGGTCTTGCCCGTCCTCGAGGAGTACGTCCGGCTCGAAGGTTTCGAGGTCCGCGTCCGTTTTAGTGATCTTGTCGAATAGCGCAAAAGCCCATGTCAGGAAACGGAAGGCGAGAGTGTGTCTGTCGGGCTTGTCCTTGCGGCCGGCATCCATGTCTCCGCTTCGGACTATCTCGGCGTCTTGGCGATGGATCGCAACGGGGGAATGGTGAGTGCTTCGAAGATGTGCAGCGTTACCCGCATGATCGACATCGCCGTGGGTCAGGACGATGAGGCGTAGGTCATCGGGTCCGCAACCTGCTGCAGCAAGTTCGGCGTCGAGCTTGTCCCGTTTGTTCGGGAAACTGGTGTCGATGAGGACGTAGCCGCCCTCAACATCGATGAGATAGCAGTTCACGCCGAAGTCGATCGTGCGGATCCTGCCCACCATGCTGTCCTCACGTTCGGCGTCGGTGTGACTCGCGAGGCGTCGACCATTGACGGCGCGATCACGACTTTGGTGCAGTTTCGGCCCTCTGCTTGATGCCCAGCATCGCACGCCTCATCATGGCGAGGTCGAAGAACTCCACCAGAGGCTGAACAGGATGCTCGGAGAGAGCCAGCGGCATTTCAGTCGAACCCGACTCACGAGCCGGCGCGATCCAAGCACCCCGCCTCCAGCCCAGAGTCGCCATGGCGAACAACCCTCACACGATCCGGGATGTGCTGACTCCGTTCGAAGGCGAGCGGCCTTCGGCTTTCCACAGCGCGGGTGGGCCGCAGACCGCCTAACCAAACATCCTGATCTAGCCGCGTACTGCGAGCCGCATCCACCGTTCCGAGGAGGCCGCTGGGTGTGGGCTCTCCACAAGGCGCCTGGCCGTAGGACTCTTCGCGGCCTCGAGATGGCGAGGAACAGAGCGTCACGTGGCGAGAAGGCCGCCAGATACGGCCGAATTGTGGGCATCGAACATGAGCTGAGGACGGAACCGCGCCGCCCATCCTGTACGTCAGATCATCCGGTTCTCCGTACTTGTCGGCAAGATCGTGAGCACGACCCCCATTGCGGCCACAAATCGCTGCCAGGACCGCATCTTGATGCGAGGCAAGGACAGGCAGATGAAAGTCGCGTGCCCAGCCGCCCGTCCCGATCAGACCCACTCGAACCTTCGCCGTCATGTGGCCGTCACTTCCACCCGCTGCTGGAGGACTCGGGCAGCGTGCTGAGCCACCGGCGCATTTCGGCTGTCACGGGTGCGACGGAATCTCCCCAGATGATGCCGTGTCCACCACCCTGGATTCGGATCGCACGGCCGTGGGGTGCATGGCTTTGGAAGAAGTCGAGGTCCTCGTCGCGTACAAGGCTGCCCAGATGAACCTCACCGGCAATCAGAAGTGCTGGGCATGACAGTGCGTCCAAAGTGTCCCCGATGGCGAAGCCCTCGAAGGTTCGGCCGCTCACGACCTGCCCTGTCGCGCGAGGGTCGAGCGGGGCGATCGCGACCCGCGCCTGCTCGGCATCGGCCGTGCCGGTGCCCGGTTTCATTGTCATGAAGCGGGCCGACGCCTCCGATGCTTCCATCCTGCCGTTAACGACATCGTCGACCCACTGGATCCAGCCATGCGCATCCGAGTAGGCGATGGACTCGAAGCCGGAGTCACGCTGGATGAGGGGCGGGTCGATCGCGACCACGGCATCGACCAGATCCGGGACGCGCGCCGCCACCCCGAGGGCCACCAGCGCTCCGGACGAGAGTCCAATGACCACGCTGCCAGCCCCACTGACCTCATGCACGAACTCGGCGATGTCATCGACATAGTCGGGGATCTGGTAACCGGAGCCGGAGCCGGCCCAGTCCGATCGCCCATGACCACGCAGATCCGGGGCGTAGATGTGAACCGTGTCGGGCAACCGTTCAATCACCTCGCCCCAACCGGACCACTCCAACGTCAAACCATGGAGCAGCACCACTGGCGTGCCGTCGCGGCCCCCCTCGGCGTAGTTCATCATTCCGTTTGCAACTCGAAGCGATCGCTCAATCATCGGCAACTTCACCCGAATGCCTCCTGCCCAACCTTGCGCCGACCAGCGCACCGGCCGAAACCCAGCCTGACCAGGCATGTTGAGGCGTGGATCGCAGTGTGACGGGGTGCCACCTGAACGTAGCCCCGGGCGACGGCCTGAGTGTGGTGGCAATCTTGCTGTTTCTCGTGCGCCGAGCTCGCGGTCGGTTCCGATCAATCCGGCAGGCGAAGTCGCACTCTGCACCGAAGCCACGGGTCAGAGCATCACCCGATGTCACTCTCATGCCGGTGACCTCGCGAACGATCGGGCGAGTTCGATTGTCTTCGAGCTCGGCATGCTCGCTGACTCCTCAGAAGAGAAACGCCGCTTCCTTGCTGAGGCGCGGGACGCCTTGGGCCACGCTTCGTGGAAGACCCGGGAGTGTGAAGTCTCGAGACAGCGGACGCGTACCACCGCTAGACCCAGCCGATTTCACCACCTCCGCCGAGGTGGATCCCTCCGAATTTGTCAGGGGGGTCACCGGGGGTGCTGGCCCTTTGAGCGTCGGCCTCGCGACCGCAGCGGGCGCACTGGAGGTAGAGCACATCGGTTGACGGCTCCTGGGTGTCAACAGTGTGACGCTCTTGATAGCGGTGCCTGCCCATGAGACATCTCGGATCCTTCATCAGCCTGACCTCCCAACTGCTTGTCCGGTGTCAGTGATCCGTCCGCTCTTCTGGTGTGATGCTACGCCGCGAGGCTAAGGGAAGATTCAGGTCGGGCGCCGGACCCGGGGAGCTGTCGGGCAGTCACGGTGCGACGGAAACAGTGGATGCGGCCCGCGTCGAGCGCTCCCGGGCCGGCCGTGTTTGATACCCCTGAGAAGTCGATCGCCGGGCTCTTCTACGGTCCGATCATGCTGCTCGTCTGGGACGAGAACGCCTGGCAGGACTACCTGTGGTGGCAGGCCCAGGACCGCAGAGTGCTCAAGCGGACAAACACCTTGATCGAGGACATCGCCCGCAACGGCAACGAAGGCATTGGCAAGCCCGAAGCCCTCAAGCACGACTTCGCCGGCTACTGGTCACGCCGGATCACAGACGAACACCGACTCGTCTACAAGCTCGTCGACGGACAGATCCGGATCGCCGCCTGCCGTTACCACTACGGCCGGTGACCCGCACCCCCGACTCCCACCAGACGCGCGGATTGAGGCATTCGCTGCGGAACCGTCGATAGGTCCTGGCCCTCCGCAAGGGCAGCTGCTGATGCTCGACGCACGCGCAGCGCACGAAGAGACCGCCTCGCTGTACCTCAAGGCCTCGAAGCCCCTAGTGAACCGCGCACCATCTGACTCCCGCCAGGGGACTTGAACTCTGTTGGTTGCCCGCCGGGCGCCACGGCCAAACACGCCCGTCAAATCAGACCGAGGCAAGTGCACGAGCGGTATTTCCGAGAACTTTACGATTCCTGATAGGAGGATGTTCGGAACATTGACCGCGCCCTTCGATATTGCGTCAACTATGCCCATGAATGGGGAGGTGGCGAGTCTTGCACTCGCCGTTCACTGGAGCGCTCCGATCGCTAGAACGGAACGCCGCAGTGCAGGATCACATTGGCGTAGGGCGTAGCTTCCCCGGTCCTGATCAGAAGGCGGGCTTCGGCGCAACGCCGCTTGAGCTCCTCGTGGGGCACCACACTGGCGCTACCGCAGAGGGACTCGACGAGGGCCCCGACAGCCGGGTTTCGGTCGACCGACTCCACTGCGATTTGGGCCTTCTCCACGACGATCTCGGCGGAGACAGCTCGTAGCACCTCCTCGAAGCTGGGCACCCCGAAGACGACGGCCAGGTCAACGACGGGTACCCCAGGAGGCTGCGGAAGCCCGCAGTCGGCCACCACCAACGTGTCGGTGTGTCCGAGCGTCGAGAGGTGCCGGTTCAGTTCCGCGTTGAGGATGCCTGTGCGCTTCACTTGGGGTGTACCTCTGCGAGGTTCGGATACGAGGATTGGGCCCCGGGGCGTTGCACTGACAAGGCTGCTACTTCCGTCGCCGTCACGAGGCCTTCGGCCAGCGTTCGCCCTGCCGCGAGTACTGTGGCGAGGGCGCCGCAGAACGCGTCACCCGCGCCGGTCGTGTCCACTGCCTCGACCTTGCGGCCCGGCTCGCGGTGGGTGGTCCCATCCGCGCCCATCGCCAGGGCACCGGAGGCGCCCAGGGTGATCACGACGCTCCGAGGGCCCATGCTTATGAGCCGTCGGGCAACAGCTTCCGGGTCGGACGGTCCTTCCTGTGGGTCTCCAAGGAGGATCAGCGCCTCACTCTCGTTGACCACCAACGGATCGCAGGCGGCGAGCACGCTCGCGGGCAGGACTGCTGCGGGTGCCGCATTCAGCATGAGCCGCGTCCCCTGCGAACGGCACTCGGCCGCAACGAACTCGACTGCGTCCATGGGGATCTCCAGTTGCACCACCACGACGTCAGCCCCTACCCACTCCCGCTCGCACTCGCTGAGGTAGGCCGGCGTCACGGCGCCGTTGGCGCCTGGCGCGACGACGATCGAGTTCTCGCCGTCCGGGGTGATGAAGATGAGGGCACAACCGGTCGCGTTGGTCACGGTACCCAGCCCGGACACGTCGGCGCCCGCCCCAGCCAGCGATGCCCGCAGCATGTCGCCGTACGGGTCAGCGCCGACGCAGCCGACGAACCGCACGTCACCGCCGATGAGGCTTGCCGCGACGGCCTGGTTGGCACCCTTGCCGCCCGGCGTGATGACCAGGTCGGAGCCCAGGATGGTCTCGCCCCCAGCGGGCCGGCGCTCGACCTGCACGACGAGGTCGGCGTTGGCTGAGCCGATCACGGCGATGGTGCCCAAGGTGCTCTCCTTTGTCAGGGATGGATGACTAGTAGGCGAGCCCGCGGGGCTCCGGCCCGAGCGGCGCCTCGGCCGGGTTCGGGACGCGGAACCCGTTGGCCTTGTAGGCGTCGTAGTCGAACGTTTCGCATTCGTCGAAGCCGATCCTGTGGTAGTCGTAGAAGCCCTCCCAGTCCTCGTAGCCTTCACCCAGGGAGCTTTCAAGGAAGGCGTCCGCCATCGCCTCGGCAAGGCGCGGCGCGGTCCAGAAGGCCCCCATGGCGAGCAGGTTGGCGTTATTGGCGGTAGCTGCACGCTTCGCCGACGGCAACGTTTCGGCCACGGCTGCATGGACGTGGGGGCACTTGCTGGCCGCGATGTGGATGCCCATTCCCGTGCCGCAGAATGCCAAGGCCTTCTCGTACTCGCCCTCGGAGATCTTCGATCCGACCAGGAAGCCGACCCGGTGGTACATGTCGCATTCCTCGACCGTGGGGGTGAGGTCCTCGACCATCCAGCCCCGCTCGGCCAGGTGCTTCTTGACGGCTTCCTTCAGCGGGAAGCCGGCGAAGTCGGCTCCGACGACGACGTGCTTGTCTTTTACTGTCTTCATTGGGGTTGTCCTTTTCTCTTCGCGATTCGGTGGTGTGAGCGCCTGCCGGACAGGTGGTTGGCGGTGATCACCGCAAGCAGGACTCCGCCCCAGATCAGGGGACGGTAGAAGTTGCTGACGCTGGGGAACATGTTCAATCCCGACGACAGGATCTGCAGGATGGCGACGGCCATCACGACACCGAACAGGCGGCCCGTGCCGCCGTTGGGGTTCACCCCGCCGAGTACCACGATCAGCACGGTCAGCAGCGTGTAGGTGGAGCCGTAGTCCGCCTTGGCGGAGTTGTAGTTGGCAAGCATCACCAGGCCTGCGAGGGAGGCGTACAGGCCGGAGATCATGTAGGTGCGCACCAGCAGGCTCGTGGTGTTAAGGCCGCTGAATCGGGCCGCCTTGGCGTTGGTGCCGAGCATGTAGATCTTGGTCCCGAAGGCGGTGCGGGACATCAGAACGGCGATGAGGGCCGCGGCCACCACAAACACCACGAGTTGGACGGGAATGACTCCGAACAGCTTGCCGGCAAAGGTTGCGCCGTATTGGGGCGGCAGCCCGCTCTTCGGCTTGCCGCCGGTGATCAGGATCGCAATACCGGTGAAGAGCTCGAAGGAGCCAAGCGTCACCAGGATGGGCGGGATCTTGATCTTCGCCACCAGGAACCCGTTCAACGCCCCGGCCGCCGTCCCTGCCACCAGCGCCGTGACCATGGCAACCGCGATGGCTGTCGCCGCAGTGCCGGCATCTGCGCCGCGGGGGGCCAGGCTGAGCATCACCACGGCTGCGCCGATGGAGGTCATGTTGGCGATCCCGACCACCGACAGGTCGATGCCACCGGTGATCATGGTCAGCATTACTCCCAGCGCCATCAACCCGAATTCCGGGAATTGGATGGCCATCGACTGCCAGGTCCGCAGGTTCAGGAAACCCTCGGTCTTCACGACGGCGAAGAGGAGGATCAGTGCGACCAGGATGATGACCAGCCGGGTGATGTGGGTGTCGCGCCTCAGCTCCCGCATCGGCTTTGAGTCGAGGATGGATGCCTGCATGTGCTGCCCTTTCATCCCAGGACCGCACGCAGGCCGTTGCCGGACCGTGCCACCTGGAGTGCCGAGATGCCGGTGCCAACGATGATGAGCAGGCCCAGCGAGAATTGCTGCCAGAAGGTGGGGATGCCCACCAGGATCATGCTGTTCTGCACCGTGACGATCAGGAGCGTGCCAAGCATCACTCCGGTCAGAGACCCCGTGCCCCCGGTGATCGCAGTGCCGCCGAGGACAACCGCTGCGATGACCATCATCTCCATCCCCAGCAGGTTTGTGGGATGCATCTGCCCCATCATGCTGGTGCGGACCAGGCCGGCCAGGCTGGCGATCACCCCGACGATCACGTACAGCCAGAACTTGATCCAGCGCACCTTGAAGCCTGCACGCGCTGCGGCGCTCTCGTCCCCGCCAAGGGCGTAGATGCCGCGGCCGAACATCGTGAAGCGCATGACGAAGAACACGATCGCCACGACGGCCAAAAGCATCAGGAACGACACTGGCATGCTCGAGGTGAGGCCGGTGGTGGGGTTGGTGGCGACGAAGAGCGCAGCGTGGCCGAAGCCGGCCATGGATTCGGGGATGTTGGGGATCTGGACCGAGCCGAGCGCGCCTTGCATGACGCCGGAGAACACGTTGGCGGTACCGAGGGTGATGATCAGGGTCGGCACGGTCAAGCGGGAGGTGAATAGCCCGTTGAAGGCTCCGAGGATGGCGCCCAGGACCATCACCATCACGAACGGCAGCACCACGCTGCCGGTGTAGCCGGTGTCGACAAGGTAGCGAGTGGTGGCGTAGACCGCCAGCGATGCCAGGGCTGGGAAGGAGACGTCGATGCCGCCGGACACGATCACCATGAAGGCGCCCACACCGAAAAGGCCGGGCACCACCATCGCGTTCGCAAGGTCAACGAGGTTGTTGGCGGTGAAGAACTGGCCGCTGCGGACTTGGATGAGGATGCTCAACGCCACGATCACGAGGAAGACGTAGAACTCATTGGACCTGGTCAGTTTCTGGAGGAACTTGGCCACGTCAGTGCTCGCCCTCAACGGGACCCTCGCGGGTCATCAGCTCGGCTAGATCTGCTTCGGTGGTCACGGCCGGGTCAAGCTCCTCTTCGATTCGTCCAGCTTTCATCAGCAGGATTCGGTTGCAGTTGCCGATGACCTCTGGGATGTCATCGGAGATGACGATGATCGCCATTCCCTTGGCGGCCAACTCGCGCAGGATCTCGTGGATGTCGTGCTTCGAGCCGATGTCGACACCCACGGTGGGACCGTTGAGGATCAGTACGTCGGGGCCGGTGGCCAGCCACTTGGCAAGGACGATGCGCTGCTGGTTGCCGCCGGAAAGGGTGTTGGCGGCGTTGTCCGGATCCGGGGTGGCGATCTTGAGCTGTTCGACCCATTCGGCAGCCCTGGAGGCCTTTTCGTGCAGGTCCAGCAGACCGGCCCGGGAAACGAGGCTATCGATCTCGGCGATGACGATGTTGTCGCCGATGGACCGCTCGAGGAACAGCCCTTCGGTCAGTCGGTCCTCGGGGACATAGCCGATGCCGTTGGCGATCGCGTCGCGGATGCCGTGGAGGACGACCGGTTTGCCCTTCACTCGAATTTCGCCGGAATCACGCTTGTACGCGCCGAAGAGGGTGAGCGCGAGTTCGGTGCGGCCGGACCCAAGCAGGCCCGTTATGCCCAGGATCTCGCCGCGACGGAGCGTGAAGGTGACGTCGGAGAAGGCACCTTTGACGCCGAGGTCCTTGACCTCGAGGATCGGATCAGCGTTGTGATCGTCGAAGGTGAAGTGGGCGTCCTCGAAGTCGCGGCCCGTCATGTGCCGGGTGAACTTCTTGCGGTCCAGTTCTCCGGGCAGACAGGTGATCACCGTCTGCCCATTGCGGAGGATGGTGAACCGCTCGCTGATCTCGAAGACCTCTTCGAGCTTGTGGCTCACGAAGAGGGTGGAGATTCCGCGGGCCTTGAGGTCCAGGATGATCCGGAACAGCGCATCGACTTCCTTCTTGGTCAGCGCCGTCGTCGGCTCGTCCATGATGATCAGCTTCGCGTCGCTCATCAGGGCTCGGCTGATCGCCACGAGCTGCTTGTCTGCGACCGACAGCTGGCCTACGCGTTGGTCCAGGTCGACCTTGAAGTCGATCTTGGCGACGGCCTGCTGGGCGATCTGGCGGAAGCGACGCCAGTTCACGAGCTTCTTCTTGCTAGCCAGTTCGGTGTTCAGCGCGAGGTTCTCCATGACCGTCAGGTTCGGGAACACCGAGAAGTCCTGGTAGATGACCTGGACACCGTTGAGGATGGCCTCGATCGGAGTGAGCCGGGTGTGCACCTTGCCGTTGAGTTCGATTGTCCCGGCGTCTGGTTCGTACACCCCCGAGATGACCTTGATCAGAGTGGACTTACCGCTGCCGTTCTCCCCTGCTAGGCAGTGGATCTCGCCCGGCAGGATCTCGAGATTGATGTTGTGCAATGCCTTGACGCCGGCGAAGGACTTGCTCACGTTCTGCACGGAAATGACTCTGTCGACCATCAGTTGTTCCTTGCTCGTGCCTGCACGCGGCCACAGATGGGCGCGCAGGCGGAATGGGTCCGGCTTCGCCGGAGGCGTGACTGGTGTTGGCGGCGCGAGGGGGAGCGCCGCCAACACCGCTACCCAACCTCAGAAGCCGAACTGGTCGACGTTCTCCTTGTTGATGACGATCCAGCCCTTGCCCTGGAGGACCTTCGTGCTGTCCTTGGCGAAGTGCATCTCCTCGTAGCCCTTCACGCCGAGGTTCACGGTGCCCTCGATCTTGTCGCCGTCGAGGATCTTCTTGGCAAGCGACGCCATGGCGTAGCCGGCGTCAGCCGGATCCCACAGGGTCAGTGCAGAAACAGAGCCGTCGACCAGGATCTTCTTGTTCGCGGCAGGCATGCCGGTACCCGCGGTGAAGACCTTGCCCTTGAGTCCGAGCTCGTCGATCGCACGGGCGATGCCGGGGGCATCGAAGGAAGAGGTGCCCATGATGCCCTTGAGGTCCGGGTACTTCTTCAGCAGCTCCTTGGCGGTCTGGTACGCCTGCTCGCCGTCGTCCTGGGACTCCACGCGGGGCTCGGCCTCCAGCAGCTTCATCTTCGGGTACTTTGCCTTCTGCTGCGCAACACCACCGTCGGCCCACTCGTTGTGAGATGCGTTGGTGACATGGCCCACCATGGTGGTGTAGGTACCTTCGCCGCCCATCGCCTCAGCCAGATTGTCCATGATGAAGCCGCCATAGGCGGCGTTGTCGAATGCTTCGATGTCGTACATGGTGTTCTGCTGACTGGCGCCCTCATGGGTCACGACGACGATACCGGCGTCCATGGCCTCCTTCAGGACGGTCTCCAGAGCGCCCGGATCGACCGGGACGACCGCGATGGCGTCGACCTTCTGGGCGATGAGGTCCTGGATGACCTGCGCCTGCATGGTCGCGTCCGTCTCCGATGGGCCCTTCTGGTACACGTTCAGCCCGCTGTCGGTGGCGAACTTCTTGACACCGGTCTCCATGCGCACGAACCAGGGGTTCGTCGAGTCCTTCGGGACGACCGCGATCGTGTAGTTCTTGTCCTTGGCCGGCGCACTCGAGCTCGCACTCTGAGCTCCACCGCTGCTGCATGCAGTCAGTGAGAGCCCGAGGGCGAGGGCGAGGCTGAGGGCTCCAGTGATTAAGCGTCCTTGCTTCATGCCATCCTCCTTGTTGGGCGTTCTTGGGTTGATTGCTTTCGACTGCTGTCGGTCGCTCAGCCGCGATCAGGCGAGCGCGTGGGTGCTCGCGAGCAGAGCGGTCATCAGTGAATACGCCGGTTGGGTGGTGTCGAGCCGGCTGTACTGAATCTGCAGGTCTGCGTCTGACTCGACCTCGAATCCGTAGGGCACCCCCCGCTCGATGCGGAGCCCGCCGATCGCGTCCGACACGTCGGTGCGCAGATGAATGGCGCGACGCCCTGCGATCAGGATGGGCAGGGACTGCTCCGGGTCGTGGTCGGCGAAGTAGGCCGTGATGATGAATGAGGCAGCTTCCGCGCCTCGATTCAGGACACAGATGGACTCATGCGACAACTCAGGAGCGGTGCTGTTGGGCGGGATATATGCGTCCGGGACGAACCACCGAAGCTTGGAGCGCGCCGCCAGCGACGCGGCTGCCGCGGCTTCCACAGGGATGATGGGCATAGCTCTCCAAGCGACGTTGCTTATTGAAGCGCTTCATGTATTGAAGCGCTTCAGACAGTATCCTCGTTGTCGGGCCCCCGCAACCGCGCGGGGTTGGCCGTTATGAAGTTGATACCGATCCCCTCCCACGAAGGCGTCGGTTAGGCTCTGGCGCACAGTTGCATCAGGAGGATCGATGGCGAGGACGCAGAACGGCAACGGCGTCCGTATTCAGGACGTCGCCGCACGCGCCCGGGTTTCCGTCGGAACCGTCTCCCACACCATCAACCACCCCGAACTCGTGAGCCAGCGGACCCGTCGAGCGGTCGAGCGCGCGATCAGGGACCTCGGATTCATCCCCAACCAACAAGCCCGCGTGTTGACCGGTGTCGCCAGCCAGGTCGTCGGACTCATCGTGCTGGATGTGGTGAGCCCGTTCTTTATGGAAGCGGCACGCGCGGTCGAGAGGGCGGCACGGGAGGCCGGACATGTCGTCATCCTGTGCAACTCCGACAACGACCCCGACCGCGAGGCCCAACTCCTGCAGATCCTCGCGGCCCAGCGGGTTCGAGGCGTCCTGCTGACTCCCGCACGAACCGGGAGTGGCGGCGATCGTCAGAGGATCGAAGCGGGACACCTGCCCGTGGTCTTCCTCGACTACCGAACCTCTGCTGACGACTGCTCGGTCTCGGTCGACGACGTCGCAGGGGCCCGCCTCGCCGTGCAACACCTTCTCGACCTCGGCCACCAGCGGGTGGCGTTCGTCGGCGGGGGACGCGGCCTGCGGCAGCACGTCGAGCGCGCACAAGGGGCGCGTGAGGCGATCCTGACGGCCGGGCTCGATCCGACAACTGCCCTCGTCGAGGTCACCCAGGACGGACTCGGGATCCAGGACGGAGTCCTGGCAGCTGAGCGCCTGCTCCAGGCAAGGCTGCCGACGGGGATCTTCTGCGGCAACGACATGATGGCTTTTGGTGTGTACCGGCGCCTCAACCGGGCCGGTGTGAAGGTTCCCGACGACGTCTCCCTCGTGGGCTACGACGACATCGACTTCGCGGCAGACTGGGTCGTACCGCTGACCTCCGTGCGACAGCCAACCGATCAGCTTGGCTACCTGGCCGCCCAACTCCTGCTCGAGCATTCGTCCGGTGATGATACCCACGTCCACCGCCAGACAGTTCTCCAGCCAGAGCTCATCGTCCGCAACTCCAGCACGCCACGGGGCTAGCCTCGCTCAACTCGAATCACCACCTTCACGGGACCGGAGCCATCAGGCCCGGCGGCGATTGACTCCTCACCGAGCTGTTGGACGATTCCTGGAAAAGCACCGAGCAGCTTCTCGATCGAATCGGCCGCCCATTCAGGCCCTCGTTGGTCCGCGGCCCCAGGTCGCAACCGACAACTCACCACACCGGATCGACATTTGGGGAGCATCGACCACATCGCCGTTCCCCCGTTTGCTCAGATCATGACGACGGACCGTGTCATCGCCGAGACCGAACTGGGCCGGCGTCTCTCGGACCACGACGCCTACGTAACTGAAGTGACGGTTTCCTAGAGCAACGGAGGCCCAGGCATGCGCGTCAGGCGGTAGGCCGCGCTCTCAGCCGAACCAGCTCGAGAAGCTCCGGAACCGTTCCCGACGCGCGTCTGAAGGCCGATACCCCCCACTTTCAGGGGGCCGTTCCGAGCTTCCAATTCCTCACGCGATGAAAGCAGGGATACTGCATTCGAATATGGTGCTGAATTCCCGTGCAAGGCCATCTATGCTTGCCGTGCGGCGCAAACTCAAAAGCCGAAACGTCCTTGGCTCAGCTTAGGGTCGTGTGTTCCTTTGGTCTGCTGCACGGATCCCTTGGTCGGAATAATCCCTGGGTCGGTCTCTCTGGGGCTTTGCTCGGCGCATCAAAGGAGTACTGAAACGACCTGATCTGCCAATGAGCGGAAACGCAATCCTTGCGTCGAAATAGCCAAGGCTCCCCCTAGAGGCACCCTGCCTGCCGACCGGCAGCCTGCGGGTTCAGATGGCGCGTGTCGTTTGGGAGCGTCATCCAGTTTGCCTAGAACCCAGCCGACGGGTGGGCGGCGCAGTGGCCTCTGGGTGGTCCCCTCGACCCTGACCGGGCCGTGGTGGGGATGGATGATGGTTTGTCCAGCATCGAACTGCATCGGGTCACCTCGTGTCGATTGCCACCGTCTGGCTCGACATCTCCAGCCGTGAGGGGCCTCGGAGTCGGCAGCGACGCCCCCAGGGAGTCAGCGCACGGGCGAGGGTCACCAACAACGGTTGCCGGGACCCTTCGCACCTGCGAGTTCGAAGCTCACATTGTATCGATACGTACTCCCGGGAACCGCGCCAAGGCACCTGCGGGTTGGCGGCGGTACGGGCGCCGCAACGCCGTCCTACGCCTTTCTTATTGGTGATATTGCCGTCCGGGTAGACTCCGATGTAGCAGTGCTAGGCGTGCCGCACCGGCGGCGCAGTCGTCCGAGAGGTCCCAAAAAGGTCCCGCGGAACACTGGAGTGGGAGCCTTCTCTTGGGCGCCCTGAAGGGAGGCCCTCATGGCAACCTTGCTTTGGATTATCGCGGTTGTTCTGGTGGTTTCGGGCGTTCTGGCCCTCTTCCGTGGCCGGGTGCTGTGGGGAATCGTGTTGATCGTTGTGGGCCTGCTCGTTGGCCCCGGCGGGGTGAGCATCTTCCACTGAGCCGCGGGTGGCCCCGCCCAGCGCAGGACCGCGAGCGGCAGCGAGGTGAGCCCTCGCACGGGAGGCCTCCAAGGCCACCGAGAACGGGGGCTTCGGAGTTTCCGAAAGACCCATCACCGACCTAGGTTGGATGAGGAGTGAAAGCATGTTGATTCGTTTCCTGGCATCGGCGGTCGCCATTTCCGTGGCCACCTACTTGGTGCCCGGTGTGTCCTTGACCGCCGGATCGACGCAGGCCAAGGTGATCGCGATGCTGTGCGTCGCGGCTATCTTCGGAGTTGTCAACGCCGTGGTCAAACCACTGTTCGAGTTGGTCACCGCACCCCTGATCCTGATCACCATGGGTCTCTTTCTCCTGGTGATCAACACCGCGCTGATGCTGCTGACCTCTTGGCTCGCCGGGCAGTTCCACCTGGGCTGGCACGTCGCCGGATGGGGGCCGGCCTTCTGGGGAGCCCTCATCGTCTCGATCGTCAGTTTCGTCCTGCACTCCTTCTTCGGCAGCAAAGGCAAAGGACGCCGCAACGCCGGGTTCTGGACAGGACGCCGCAAGCCGTTCTGGCGGTCGTAAGGCCTGCCAGCACGTCAGTTGTCTCGGGTCTGGGTGGTGATCTGCCCGGCTCCCGGGGCAAGCGCAGTCACGTGGCGGTGGATCTCCTCAAGCAGATCGGTCTGGCGTTTCACCTCCCGACGAACGGCCAGGAGCCCATCGCGGCTCACATCCAATCTGCGGCCCGCTCCCGAGTGAGAGATCGGCACCCGAGCGAACTCCCAGATTCTTGTGCCAATGCGTTTCCCATTCTTCGTCCCAATTCGACGCCTGCACCCAACGCGGGTAACAGCAAGACCGGCGAGGCAACCTGAGGAGCTCACTCTCATGCCGCCGACCGCGGGTCCGACGCGTGGCTCCAGTGGTGCGTCGGGGTGTGGACTCTCTACAACGCCTGGCTAGAGGTCCCGTCACACGCCTCAAGACGTTCGTGAACCGGCATGCGGCCCCTCGGAAGACCACCGAAAACGGTCGATTGTGGAGATGCCGTAGACAGGAGGCTCCCGTTCGGTACCACCGAAACGACCGGATCCGCCGATGACCGGATGTGGACCGAGCTTGCCGAAGTGGTCCGGCAGGTACGCCGATGTGGACCACGGTGCTTGCAGATCGGGTGTCCTTGCGAAGTGGGTAGGTCACTCACTCATAAGGGAACCCGGCGATGGCGTCGCGCTTGAGTCCGCTGCCTGTTGTACCACTGGCCCCAGGGTCAGATCCCGGGTATGCAGAACGTAACTATCGGGGAGGCATCCATGGACCTAGCCGTCATACACAACATCCACGACCCTGAGGGTTGGAAGCAGGCCCTCGCTGACCCGCACGAGTACCCGCCCGGATACAACCTCCGCTCCTTTGTTGAAGGGGTCGATGGGACCCGAGCGGTATGTCTGTGGGACGCACCGAGCCAAGCAGGGTTGCAGGAGAACCTGGACCGGATCTTCGGACACGCGGTAGTTAACGATGTCTTCCCGGTTCAAGTGAGTTTCTTCCAGGGCCAGCCGAATCGACCTAAGCCTCCTGCTGTTCTTTCTCAGTAACCCCAGGAATCTGGTCACTCGTTCCACGAGGATCTGGCGGCAGGCCCTGTGGTTTCTAGAGTGTCCACAACCGGGGCCGTGTCAGGGCTACCAGCAGCAGTAGCCGCCGTCGACCAGCAGGTCGACGCCGGTGATGTAGCTGGCCGCCGGACCCAGCAGGAACAGAACCGGGCCGGCGATCTCGTCCGGTTCGGCGAGTCGTCCCAGCGGCGTCGTGTCGGCGAACTCCATCACCAGTTCGGCCACTTCGGGCCGGAGGTTCATCGGGGTGAGGGTGTAGCCGGGGCTGACGGCGTTCACCCGGATGCCGAGCCGCGCCCACTCCACCGCCAACGACTTAGTGAGGTGGACAACCGCAGCCTTGCTCGAGTTGTACTGGGCCTGGGTCAGGTTGCGGTTGGCGATGGTTGCCGAGATCGAGGCGATGTTGACGATTGCGCCGCGTCCGTGCTGGCGCATGGCCCGCGCCTCGGCCTGGCAGGAGTAGAACACGCCGTTGACGTTGGTGTCGAAAACGACCTGCCACTGGTCGGGGGTCATTTCCAGCGCTGGCGTGCCGCCACCGACCCCGGCGTTGTTCACCGCCAGGCTGAGCGGCCCGAACGCCTGCTCCACAGCAGCGACCGCCGCATCCGCCTGTTCGGGGTCGGTGACATCCCACTCAATGGCCACCGCCCGACCACCGGCAGCGACGATCCGACTCACCGTCTCCGCGGCCCTAGCGGCCGACCGCGCCCCACACCCGACAGCAACCCCGGCCCGTCCCAGCGCAAGCGCGATGGCCTGCCCAATGCCACTGGCGGTACCGGTGACCAGCGCCACCTCTTGGTCAAGGCCGAAATCAATCATCCCCACATCATGCCCCGTCATGGCGGGACCCCAGTTCAGCGACCGGCCGGATCCCCCGCCTGGGCTCCAACGATCGCCTCGCTGGCCAATTTGGATGTGGGCTCGCTGCCCCGCGCAGACGGAGATGCGGCGCGAGAGTCCCGCGGCGTCCGCGGGGCTACTTGCTCACGCACCTGGCGGTCCACGCCATGCGCACGCCTGAGGCGGTCTCACCGACGAAGGTCAGGGTGGCCTTTACCCCACGGTAGTTCAGCGAGAACGTGCCGGAACCGCCCGCCGTCGTCGACACCTCATATCGTCGCCCTGAGACGATCGGGCCGATGATGACTTGCGTCTGAAGATCGGTCGTGCCTGACCCCAACTGGACCGGTGTCGACCCCAGCCTCCCGGAGAGGATGAAGAAGCCCAGGGATTCGTCGTTCTCGGCCGCAGCAATCGTGGTGACAGACCATTCGTCAAGCGGCTTGCGTTCGGTGCGCGAGCAGAAGATCTCCTTGGCCGTTCGGGAGTAGGTCCCCGAGTCGGGGCCACTGAGTGTGATGGTGAGGCTGGAACCGGGCTCAAGCGCGGGTGCTGTCGCGGTCACCGGGGTATGGGAGGCCTCCTCGGGAAGGCCAACCAGGTAGCGCACGACCTCGGCCACGTCCACCTCGGTGTGGACGTCGCCACTGGATGCGGTCGTCTTCGGCGGCGCGGGCGCGTCGAAAGTCCGGCGCGCCACAATCAGCGACGCTGCCCGGTCGATCACAGCGACGTCGCAGTGGCCTTGGTAGGCCCTCCCCCGCTCCTGCGTGCTGCCAGCGTCCTTGTAGACGCCGACGGGGGCCTCCCTCCAGGAGATCCAGATGATGGTGCCGACCGCTTCGTTGTCGGCAGCCCGGAGGTCTGACGGAAGTGCGTCCTGGAGCCGCTGGTCGATGCCACCGACTTTGGGGTCGACCGCGACCAGGCCTCCGACCCGGTAGGGGCTGGAAACGTCCGAGACGTCGGTGAGTCTCGTCCCATCGACGTACCCGTCGACATATGGGTCGAACGGTGAGCTGCTGCACCCTGAGAGACCGGCCAGTGCGACCAACATCACCATCGCCACGAGCCAACGGCCCACCCGACTGCCCAGATGACTGACAATTCCCGCCATCGCTCCTCCTCGGGGGAAGGTAACCGGGGTGCCCACGTTTTCGGGTGGTCACGGCAGTCTCCCGACTTCAGTTTGCACCCGTGCTTAGCTGCGGCGCGCGGCTTGTTGTCAGCGGCGTATCCCGCGTCCGCCCAAGCCAAGAAGGGAACTCATTGAGAGGTGGTCGACGCCCAGCTGGGTCTCGAAGCTGTCGACGGTCCGGCCCTCGGGCGTCCCCATCACCCCGGCGTTGTTGACCAGCAGGTCCACGCGGGACACCTGCGCGAGGATCGCCGCAGCAGCGTCTCCGACCGACGCCAGGTTGCCCAGGTCGAGGGGGACGGCGGTCAGCTTGGCGTCCGGGTCGCGCGGGTGATCGCGTCGATGGCACGGGCTGCCTTGCGCTCGTCTCGAGCGGCCAACAGGACGTGGGGGTGCCCTTGGCCAGCAGCACTCTCGCCTTCTGGAGCCCGAGCCCGCCGTTCGCACCCGTGACCACGGCCACGCGGCCGGATCGGTCGGGGATGTCAGCAACGTCGCGACGAATAGTCCTTTCTACCGCGCGTGCGTTTCCGGAGGAGCCTAGCGGCGCCACAACCACCAGCGGTGAGTTCGTATGTGCAGAGTTCACAAACGGCGGGCGGCACGTCCCAAGGAGTTCGGCGGGTTGAGGTGACAGCCGGTAGAGAGCCTCTTCTTGGGCTTCCGTCGCCACCCAGAAACGGCCGTTTGTGGGAATCGAACAAGAGCTGAGGCGAGCCGAGCCCGCCGGTGTGCCTGCCGCAGCGACCGGATCTCGCCAATGACAGCGAGCGCGGTTCACCTGGCCCGGGGCCTGCCACCCCTCCGTTTGATCTCGCAGAGAACGGAGCGGGTCTGACCCGCTGGGCTGATCAAGCTGTTCGCCTCCCGGGGCCGGCCGCAGGAAGCTCACCTCCTCAGGCGCAGTTGCTCCGTGGTGGAGGATGTGTGCATGAGGATCGCGGTCAGCATCCAGTTCTTCGATAGCTGCCCGGGTTGGGAGGTCGCCCGAGCCCGCTTGGAGGAGGCCGCCACCCAACTCGGGGTCGACCTTGAGGTCGAACTCCGTCGAGTCGAAACTCTGGAAGAGGCGCATAGTCTTGGCTTCGCAGGGTCCCCGACGATCCGGATCGCCGGAAGCGACCCGTTCGCGGACGCGGGCGCGGCGCCGGGCCTGACCTGCCGGTTGTACGCGACACCGGACGGGTGGGCGGGAGCGCCAACCACGGCGCAACTGGTGGCCGTCTTGGCCGAGCGAACCCACACCACGTGACCGAGAGCGGTTCCGTTACCGAAGCGCAACCGCCGGTTCAGCAGGTGTGATCGGGGTCCCACCCGGAGTAGCCCTGGTGCACTACGCCGGGATTGTGGGTCCCGCTGAATCCCATGGCTTGCTGGCACATCCGAACGTGTTCGGCGTAATCACGGCCCGCTCCGTCGGCCGCGAAGGCCACTCCGGCGCTGGCGACGACCAAGATCAGGGCGGTCGCAGCCATCGTCGCAAGGCGTCTCGCAGTAATCATTCCGTACTCCATTCTTCTGGCTCGGTGTTGAGCGTCACCGATCCAGCGTGACACGGGCCTGCCATGGGTTCGGTACAGGAATCATGAAGAAATGACGTAGCCCTGCGGCCTGCACTCCTCACGGTCTTCTCCCTTGGTTCACTTCGCGCAACGCTGATCTGCAGCCGTGTCGAGATCCTCCAGCGGAGCCTCGACGCGGATCGTCCCGGTGACGCGTGCCACCCGTTCATGCTGCGACCGTCGGAATCGCGGTCACGAAACCAGGCAGTCATGTGCCGAGTAGAGAACGCGGCGACGAAACCCTCCAAGAACCACATCCGATCGTGTCGCATCCTGCGCAATTCCGCTGCCATTGATTGCAGCACTGCAAGTCGTGGAACCTCGTCAAGTGAGAGCTCGCGCGCGGCGCTGCCTGAGCCAACCGGCAATGATCGGTCCGACGGCGAAGGCTGCGAAGTAGACCCAGACTCCGGGCACGGCCAACGCCGCCGTCGTGCCGTTGGCGATTCCGATCATCAGCTGCCACAAGACCGCGACCGCCGCCCAGACAAGGCCCTGCCGAACGCCTTCACCGATGCTTCGCGTCTTCAGAATCCAGGCCGCGACGAAGGCTGCAACGAGCACCGGGACGGCCGCCACCATGGACATCAGGTTGATCTGCGTCACCCAGTCCGGGTGCGACCCGGGATCGGAAGGGGCCGATTCGTAGGGCATGGAGAATCCAGCAAGAAGGAGGATCAGGTACGCGCCGTACTGGAGGATTTGGGAGCCGAAAGCCAGAACGGCTCCAATCAGGACATCATTGAGAACTCGCTTGACCATGACGGCCTCCGATGAAGATCTCCGCAACTCAGACTACGCCTTCGGGCGCCCCAGCCGGCTAACCGTCGCCTGCCCGAGCACAGTCACCCGGGCAGGCTCAAGACGACCATCAAGCCTGGGGCCGTGCTCAGACGGTTCGCCGTCTCCTGGCGGCCAGGACCAGCGTGAGCCCCAGCAGGGTGGCGGCAACTGCGATCGCGATCAGTGGTCCGGATAGGCCGCCGCCGGTGTATGCCAGTGGTCCCCCAGCTGAGTCCCCGCTGGGTGAGTTACCGCTGGCCGAAACCCCGCCGGACGAGTCCCCGCCGGAGACGCTGGCGGCTGCGACCGTGGCGGAGTCGCTCGCTGTCGGCGTTGCGGTGGCTGGCGGGGTGCTGGTCGTTGCTGTTGCCGTGCCGGTGGCTGTCGGGGCGGGGCTGGTGGGTGGGATGGTCGAGGTGGTTGCGCACTTGACGTCGGTGAACACGTTGGTGTCCAGGGTCACTGAGCCGTTGCGGGCCAGTGCTCGGCCTTCGACGGTGGCGCCGGTGTTCGCGGTGATCGAGGTCAGCGCCATGATGGTGCCGACAAAGCTGGTGCCTGTTCCGAGCGTGGCGGAGCTGCCGACCTGCCAGAACACGTGGCAGCTCTGGGCGTCGTTCAGCAAGACGACGCTGCTGCTGGATGCAGTGGTGAGCGCTGAGCCGATCTGGAAGATGAACACGGCGTCGGGGTCGCCTTGGGCGTCGAGAGTGAGTGGCCCGGTGATCTGGGTTGAACTGGGGGCGGTGTAGACCCCGGGGGTGAGCGTGAGCCCGCCGAGTTCGCCGGCGATGGCGGCATCGGAGTGTTGGTCGGCGGCATCGTTGTAGGCGGTGGTCAGGTCGGCTTGGGCCTGGAGGGCATGGGCATCGGTGGTGTGGATGACACCGCCGGTGGTGCCGGGTGGGAAGCCGCTGATGGTCGTGCCCGGGTTGACGCCCAGGTTGCTGCTGAGCACGCTCGGTCCGGTGTTCGTCACCGACTGGCCGCCCAGGACCGAGTAGGAGGCGGCGGTGCCCAGACCCACCGTCGTCCCGATCGCGAACGCGGGCTGGGCCGTGGTGAGAAGGGCGAATGCTCCGCCGAGGAGCGCAAGCCACGTGACGGGGAATCGAACCAGTAGAGACGAACTTGTGGAGCGCGGCAGGGGGTGAACCATTCGGCTTCGCATCGAAGCTCCAACATTTTCCTCGGAATAGCAAGGGTGCAATTTCAAGATCTGGAGATATTTCCACAATAACCCACGGGGAGTGAATCGCCTATTTGCCATCGGCCGGTGGGTTGGGGTCGCCACCGTGGAGTTCTTCTCGCCGATCGTGCCATCCAGCTTGGAGATGGTGTGCTCCACGCGGCGCCCCTTCGCCATATCTCGGCCGACGGCTTGTTGTTCTGCCTTCGTCCCTCCCGTGTGGGCTGCCCATGAACTCCCCTCTACTTTGGATCGCGCTGTCACGCCCGCAGCCGCCAGCAGCCGCCAGCGGCAAGCAGCGGCAAGCAGCGGCCCGGACGGTAGCGCTCGTCGCTTCAGGCGGATGCACGTGATTGTTCTCATTTGTGTGCTTCTGTGAACGCCCTGACTAGTCTGGCCGATTCGACGGGTGGAGCGAGGCTGCTTCTGGGCAGTCTCCGTCACCAGCGGTCTGCGGCGGGGATACGCCGAAGCAGTTTCTCCACGTCGTTGATGCGGATCCTGATCATCCTCCGTCCGCTTCGAAACGCCGGCAACACTCCGCTGGCTACACGTCGACGGACGGTACGCACGCTGACCCCAAGGATGTCGGCGGCCTTTCCGAGCGAGATGAACGCCCCCACGGTGTTGGCCTCGATTGTTGACATGTTGTCTCCTTCCTGCTGCGTTGGGTTCCAAGCGCGCGGACGTGCTCCCTCGAGATCGTCCTGCGCTCACCTACAAAAGCCTCTAGTGAGGGCCTGATTCGGACATGGGGACGCCGGCTTCGAAAACACGGCAGCTAGCTGGCACCGCCGCACGGTCAAGGGTCGTCCTCCCCTGGCGGAGTCTCCTTGTCCGCGGCTTGCGTCAACGGGGCAGATCACGGCTCAAAGTACGGTGACGCATCCGCTCGAATCCAACTGCTTCTGGATGCACGCCTGATGCGCGGACGACCCTAGGAAAGCGCCCACCGGCGTTGAATCACCAAGTGAACTAGACATTGGCCGACACGCGACCAGGGACTTGGAAGTCCTTAGGTCAGTCCTACGGGCTTGGGCGGCTACACCAAAGCGGTGTACCCAAACACTCACATGCCGAATGGCGGATGTTGCCTGAGGGTCAAGTCAGCTCCCGTACTGCGGTCCTGTTGGGACAGCGATTGCGGCGCTAGATGCCGCTACCCCCAGGAGGCGTCCGACGCCGAAGGTCACCACCATCGCGAGGGCCCCGGCGGAGCGCGGCGGCTGTCATTCGAGGGAGACTAAGCAACTCAAATACGGGCGCACTAGTAAGGAAAGGCTGCCCTAATAACCCACGGTCGGTCCTTCATAGGATTTCCCGAATTCTGTGTCTGGGACGAACACACTGGTGCAAATAGTACTAATGAGCGTTCTGGCACAAGTGGTGAAACGTGAGTAGTGTCGGTGTAGTCGGAGTTGATTTACCCCGGACGGAAGCGCAACGTGAGTTCCGTTTCACGCGCACGGCATCGAAAAAGTTGCTAGATCCGGGGAGCTGTGGACGCCGCCCCCAGCTACTCACCTATCGCAAGAGGAGACCGACATGTTGAACTGGAAACTCGCCGGAGCCGCACTCGGGGTGATAGCGGTCATCGCTGCCCCGTCCGCACCGGCATCGGCCGACTCGGGGTCACACAAATCGGGTGCGTCCGCTGTTGCTGCCTCGACGAAGGCGAATGCGCTGACCGCCATGCACGGTGAGGCGTTCGCCTACGCGAAGTACAACGCCTACGCCGGTCAGGCCGCCCGGACCGGCAAGGCCAAAGTGGCCCATCTCTTCGCCCGGACTGCCAGGGTCGAACTCGGCGACCACTTCGCCGCGGAGGCGAAAGTTGCCGGTTTGGTGGGCAGCAATCGGGCCAATCTGACCGACGCGATCACCGGGGAGACCTACGAGGCGAAGACCATGTATCCAGGTTTCGCTGCCCAGGCAGAGAAGGCCGGCTGCACAGCCGCCGCTGACCTGTTCACCGAAATCGCTGCGGACGAGGCCGGGCACGCCGCCGGCTACACGGCGGCGCTGGCGTCCCTGAGTAACGCAAGTGTCACGGTTCCGGCACCTCAGGTGGTCGTCCCGGTGACCATCATCGCCAGCACTCCGGCCTGCTCGGGGCAAACCCTCATCAACCTGCTGTACGCGATGCACGGCGAGGCCTTCGCTTACGCGAAGTACAATCTGTACGCCAGTCACGCTGCGAAGAGCGGCCACCCTTCGATTGCCAAGCTCTTCCGCGGAACCGCACAGGTTGAGTTGCGGGAGCACTTTGCTGGAGAAGCCGTTCTGGCTGGTCTAGTCGGCAGCAATCGGGCCAATCTGACCGACGCGATCACCGGGGAGACCTACGAGGCGAAGACCATGTACCCGGATTTCGCTCGCCAAGCTGCCAAGGCAGGGGATCGTCACGCGGCCCGGCTGTTCAAGGAAATCGGCCACGATGAGCGCTCCCACGCCCGCGCCTTCACCGTCGCGCTACACCGGCGCTGAGTTCACGCTCTGAATCCAGTACCTGAATCAATCCTCCGGGCCGGCGCGGAAGCGTCGGCCCGGAGGTGGCTTGGGCGCCGACCCAGTGGGCTCAGCCGTAGGGCCTCGAACCAGAGCGACGCCCCGAAGAAGGCAACCCGCGCCAGCCGCTGAGCCATCGCACGATCTCGTCGTCCTACCCGCTGAGAGGCTGCCCCCCGAGCTGCGCGCCGCCTGGATCGAGGTGCTCGACGAGATGGCGGCGCTCGACCCGGCGATAGCCGTTCGATGCCAACCCCGCGTCAGTAGCGATCCTTCGCCGAATAGGGATGCGGGAAACCGGTCGAGGCCAGGAGGCGGAGTTCCTGGGAGGACATGGTTTCTATCGCCAGTTCGAGATCAACGATGTTGAGTTCACCGCCGAACCGGCATGACCGAGACGGCACTCGCCCAACGCGGCGACTGGCTGGAGCTGTTCCCGTTCCTGGCCACCCGACGTCCGGACACGTATGGAACCCTTCTCAAGCGGTGAGGGACGACATCCCGGGATAGCCCAGGACAACGTGGCGCACTAGCGTGATAGCCATGTCAGGGCATACAGCCTTCCCAAGGCGCTTGCTCGCCGTTGTCGCACTCCTCGCCCTCACCGGCTGTACCGGCTGTACCGGCTTCCCCCTCGGGCCCGGCGGCTCCGGGACCCCTGGCCCGATGTCCACCACGCCCACAGTGGTGGCGACAAGCCCGTCGCCGACCCCTGACCCGGCGATCACGGCCGAAGACATGCTCACCGCTCCCGTGCCGAAACTCTGTGGTCACCCCGCCGGACGCCTCACCGATGGGGGGCTCGATGGCCCCGGTGAGAACGACGGCGGCTCGGAGATCGCGCAGTATCCGGATGGCTCGTGGGAGCGACTGTCCTTCAGGTCCTGGCAGGGCAACGACGCCCGGCAGTACGCGGCGCTGGTGATGGACTGCAACCAGGGGGGCGTGGCCTGGCCACCCCACGTCGTGTTCTACGGGTCGGGCCCGACCGTGCTGGGACAGGTTGACGTTGCTGATGTCGTGGGCAACGGTCGCCAGGGGGTCGTGGCACTGGCGGCGGTGCCCGACGGCGTCCGGCTGTCGCTGGTCAACACCTACCAGGAGGGTGAGGACGGTTGCTGCGGGACGCTGGATGTGACCGCCGACTTCACCTGGACCGGGACACGCGTCCAGGGGAAGGTGGTCCAGGCGATCACTGAGAAACCCACCGCCCAGAAGGCGTTCCTCGCCGCACTGAAGGGCGACCGGGCGGCGATCACTCGGCTGTTCACTCAGGACAGCCGCCGGGAAGCCCTCGACTTCAAGGATTCGGTCTTCATCCCGGACCCGAATGCGTGGAGCACCAAGTTCTCGTGCCGCTCGGCCGGCGAGGACGAGTTGTTCGATGGCGCGGATCGCGACTATGACCGTGTGTGCTACTTCGGGGCCAAGGATGCGTACGTCGCCGCGTTCGTCGCAATGAAGTGGGTCGACTTCGGCGAATGGAAGGCGGCTGGGGTCCAGTTCACCAGCACTGATTGAATGGCCGCCCCGGTTGTTTCGGCTGGCGACGGACCCAGCCGCAACGGGTGCAGCCCATTCCCAATGTGCTCACACACGGTCAGACTCGAAACGAGCCGAGATCACTGGCAGGCAACCGGGCAAGCGACCATCGCCATGACGCGCGCAGCGAACGGCGATGATCGCCGGACACGACCAGGCACTTGGCGCCGGCCGGACAGTCGAGCGACCCAGTCGTCGGTCTCTCCCGGCTTGACGCGCTTTGATGGCCGATCGGGGTCCGGGTCTTGAGGTCCAACAATTGATCGTCTGCTCCGACTGGTTCTCCACGCGAAGCCGGGGCGGGCTCGTGTCCAAAGGATGCAACCACTGAGCATGAGCACGCCGATAACCAGGAGAACAACGGCCCGTCAGCGGGAAGTGTGTGACCGGTGGCTACTTGCCGTCTATGACTGGGCCGGCCCCAGCCGATCTCTGATTGGGCCAGACTCAGGACGAGGCTCCTTCAGTTCCACGAAGAGGGAGTGGGTCGGTGTAGCGCCGATGTTCGTACCGGAGTGCTCCTGGGCGTCGAGCCAGCGCGCCTGGAAGGCGGGTAGATCAACCTCGATTTCCTGCGTCGCTGCCTTCAGGCGCCGGCTGAAGGCGCTGAAGGTCACCATGACGCTGTCGGGGTGGGAGTGGGGCTCGGTGGAGTCGCCCGGCTGGTCAAGGTATTCCAGCACCCGCACCCGGGCGTTCTCGAACAGGACTCGGTAGAGCATGGGGTTGTTGATGATCGGATCGGTCATGGCCACCTTCCTTTCGTGGTATCTGAGTACCACGACGGCATTCCAGTACCATAAATGTCGTGGTGACCGATGACAATGGGCTCCGCCAGCAGGTGGGACGCGTCCGCCAGAAGGCCCGGACGCGGCAGGCGCTGGTAAAGACGCTTCACACGCTCCTGGCTGCTGGGATTGACCCTTCGGTGGCCGACGTGGCGGAGGCTGCTGGCATCTCGCGTACGACCGCCTACCGCTACTTCCGCGATCAGCAGGCACTGCTGCAGTCGGCCATACCTGAGACGGCATCATCGACGCTCTTGCCGGACTCTGTGGACAGGGATCCCCGCATCCGGTTCGAGCTGGCCTTGGCGGCCCACTTCGACTTCATCCGCCGATGGGAACCGCAACTTCGCGCCGCGCTCCGGGCTTCCCTCTTGCCGGGCGCACCCCAGCCTGGCCTGCGCGGCGGCCGAGCCGTCGTATGGTACGCGGATGCCTTGTCGCCCCTGGAATCCGAGCGCCCGGAGATCGATCTCCACGACCTCGCCGTCAGGCTGCGTTCGGTGGCGGGGATCGAACCCTACATATGGCTCACCGACGTCGGCGCCGTAGACCCCGACCACGCCTTTGAGATCATGCGAGACAACGCTGCTGCCGTCCTCGAGGACGCTCTCGGCTCATCGTGAGCCAGCCAACCCCAGAGGCGCGACACCGCAGGCACGCAACATCCGGCTCTCTCGCGGAGGACCCGGGCCCTCCGCTCGTCGCCACCCACACCGATCCGAGAAGGAACAGCTCAGAGTGCACGAACCTCGATGCGAGCCAGGAGCTGTGCGTAGGGCAGATGGGTGTGAGTCGAAGCGACCATAGCGTCCGCGGCACTGCTCAGGTTTCCATGCTTAGGTTGGTGACCGGAGCCTGGGGAACCTGGCCATAGACTCGCCGCCGCGGTGGCCCCGCACTGCACTGCCGGGCCCCCGCGGCTGAACCGAGCTACTTGTTGTGGTGGCCGTTCTTGACCCACGGGACGCGGATGATCTGGAGCTGGCCGTTCTCCACCAGCTCCGGATCAGCCAGAGCCTGATGGGCCTGAGTGGTGATCAGGTAGGAGCCGCGTCCGAAGAGCTTCGAGACGTCGATGGTGCCGGACGACTCCTCATCAATCGTCAGGAACTGGCTGCCGCCTTCGGTGAACCGGCTCGGATCGTGTTCTGCGACCTTGGTGAGCCGGTCGGAGCGCAGGTTGTAGCTGTACACGCTTGCGAGGTAGGCGTTGTTGCCCGGATCCTCGTTGAGGATGAGCTGCTTGCCGTTGCTGGCAGCCGCCATGTTGTCGAGCATGTGGTGGCCCCCGGTGCCGTCGAGCAGCAGCTTCACTTTGCCGCCCAGCTCGGGGTGCCGCACGTCACGGAAGGTGAGCTTCCAGAGCCGGGAGGGTCCGTCGAACTTGGCGGTGGTGTTGAAGTAGAAGACGTTCGGGTTCTTCGTGTCCCAGGCTCCGTCCTCGGGACGCCACCACTCGGTCACGCCCTCGCTCTCGGATAGGGCCTGCAGGCCGGCGGGGTCCAGGCCTCCGACGCTCCCCAGCCCGGTGAGGGTGAAGGTCTTGGGATTGAAGCCGGCGACTCCGGCGCCGGTGGCCGAGTCGTACTCATCGGTGAAGCCGGGCGTCGTGATGCCGTACAGCCGGCCGCCCACCAGGCCGGCCTTCTCGATGGCGTTCCCGGTTGCTCTCTTGGCGCCGACGTAGACGTAGACCTGGCCTGGGGTGGAGTCATCGGTGCCGATCACAACTGTCTTGTCGCCGGTGGACGGATTGGCCAGCGAGTTCTCCCACGAGAAGCGGCCAAGGTCGGGCAGGTCCCAGGAGGTGCCGTTCAGTTCATGCGCGAAGGCCCGTCCGGTTGCGGCTTCCTCGCCGTTCATGAAGAGCCGGCCGTTGTAGCCCTTGCCGGTCTTGGCGTTGTAGAAGGCTGAGCGTGGGGGCAGGTCCGCCGAGCACATCCGGTCGATGGCCGTCGTCCCCGCGATGTAGGTGCCGTCGGGATTCCTGAACATGATTCGCTGAATCAGATCCGAGCCAGAGAGCACCTTGTGATCGGACTTGCGAATGACCCACCGCGAGACAAAGGAGCCCTTGGATCCGTGCGCGCGCACCACACCCTTGGTGGCGCCGAGTTCGTGGTTCATCACGACCGTGATGGTGCCGTCGCCGTTGTCGAAGGCACCAAGACCGTCGGGGATGCCGACCAGCCGGTAGCCGTTGTCCGCACTGTCGCCGACGGTGATCAACGATTCGGTGGAGACGCCAGGTGCGGTCGGGATAAGGAACGGAGACTGCGAGGAGCTCGGACCGGTGACGGTACGAGCGCCCCTTGCCTCGGCAACATCGGCAGGGACGAGCAGAGATGAGCAAACCGCGACAGCCGCAGCAGCGGCGAGCCAGCGGAGAGTGCGAGCCATAGGACGCCTTTCATCGGGGATGCGTTCTGCGAACACGTCACCACCCGAAAGTGACGCCCACCGAAAGAAGTTGCGACTGCTAGACGAACGTGCCATGAACGGGCAGGAGCCTGAACGGGGAGTGGCCATCGGCGAAGACGAGTCTCGGCGCCTCATCTGCCGCCCGGCTTGAGCATGGGGACCACCTCCTGGTCCCTACTCCAACACACCCTGGCTTCTCCATCACCGGGTTGAAACCCGGGAAGCAATCACCTCGGTCGAGGAGATCTATGTGCACGCTGAGGCGATTCGTGACGCTGTCCGACGCTACAAATAGGTGGCCCACAGACTGATTCGGCCACTGGCCACCCTCGCTCCGAGAGCCTTCCATGGCATCGGGTAGTCCAAGGACGGAAGACCGCGACAATCTCGGCTTGAGTATCGGAGTTCGGTGCTTGCGGCCACCGCTGGAGCCATATCCTGCGAATACCCGCCAATGGATGGAGAAACTTCGTTGAACCTTCGTCGTCTCACCGCTGCAGCTGCACTGACAATCGCTCTGGCTGTCCCGTTCAGTCCGCCGGCACCTGCACAGGCCGCGGCCGCGGCCCCGAGCGTCGCGATGGCGACCTCGACAGCAAAGTACAAGTTCAAGAACTGCACCGCGATGAACAAGGTGTACCGGCACGGCGTCGGCAAGAAGGGTGCCAAGGACCACACCTCAGGGAAGGCGGTGAAGACCTTCAAGGTGTCGACGGCGCTGTACAAGAAGGTCATCCGTTACCGCTCCGGGCTGGACCGCGACAAGGACGGCATCGCCTGCGAGAAGCGCTGAACGGACGGGTCGGTCCAGATCGAGACTGAGGTGACCCCCCGCAGGCAATCGCGGCCGTCAAGGTGCTGATGGCCGGGCGGCGTGGCATTGCTGGGTGTGGTGTCCACGACGCTGGCCAGCTGGCTGGTGCAGAGGGTGTCCGAAGCCGAAGTCGACAGCCAAGCCGCCATTGCGGGGGCGCCTATGCTGATTGGTGGTCGGATCTGTCGATCCGCCGAAAGTGAAGGACCCCTAATGGGTGTCGGCACGAAGAACTCGAACGCTGCCGAAGCGGCAGCCGTTGATGCCGAGAGACCCCTGGCCAGGCCGCGCGCGATGTGAACCTCGAAGCCGAAGGCGTCCCCCGACCAAGACCCGGTTTCGGTCGCGTTGGCGAGGCACCGTCCGCTTGTTAAGCACCTAAGAAAGGACCATTCCCATGGACGACGAAGCCACCCCTTCGGAGAGCAAGCACCCTCTCATCGATGGGCTGAAGGACACCATGATCGAGACGGTGCCGAGCTACGGGAACAAGTTCTTGTACTCCCTCGGGTTCTTGTCGATGATCTCGTTCGTCGTGCTGCTGGTCACGGGTGTGGTGATGGTGGTCTTCGGCCCGAACTGGTGGCTCACCAGCACCCTTGGGGCCTATTCGCGAAGCGTTCACCTCTGGGCGACGCAGGCCTTCGTTCTGTTCATCATCATTCATCTGCTGACTGTGTTCTTCACCTCCGGATTCCGGAAGCCGCGCCGCCTCACGTGGGTGCTGGGCGTGCTCATGATGTTCATCGTCCTGGCCGAGACAGAATTCGGTTACATACTGCGGGGCGATTTCTCCTCGCAGTGGCGCGGCCTGCAGGGAGCCGATTTCTACAACGGCACCGGCTCGGGGGGTTGGATCGACCCGCTGAATTACGGACAGGTGTACGGGATCCACATCGCCACGATCCCACTGGTCATTCTGGGATTGCTGGGGCTTCACTACCTGCTCGTCCGGGTGCTTGGCATCGCCAAGCCCTACCGCAGTGACATTGTGGCCCCGACCGTGAAGGCCAACCACAGTCTCCTGTTCATCCGTGCAGGGGTTCTCGTGGTGGTGATACTCGGCCTCGGGCTCGTCCTCCCCTCGCCGTACCTGTCGCCGGTCACCATCCAGACAGTCGCGGCGCAGGATCCGAACCTGTTCGCCAAAGCAATCGTGGGGGAATGGGATGGATCGTCCGACACGGCGCAGTACATGGACAACATCGACCCTTACACCTTCGACACGGGTGCTGTCTTCGTGCAGACCCCCTACAAGCAACTGCTGGCCGCCCAGCCCAACGGCACCGATGCACTCAAGACATTCACAGCGCTTCCCGAGGCCGACCAGCAGGCGGCCCTCCAGTCGTTGGGTGACTACTACGGTCAGGACCAGCCCGACCCCAACGCGCTGCCGAAGGGTCCCGCCACTGATGTGATCACCTCCCTGACGAGCATGGCTGCCGCCGGGCTCTACGAGCCTGCGCTCCTAGCCACCAACCTCGGATCCAAGGACGCCAACGTCGCCACCTACGCTTCGCGCTTCCTCGCCGACACCGGCGTGCTCGAGGACCAGGCCACCCAACTCAACCTCACGACCGAGCAATACGGCATGATCCGCGAAGAGACCGGAAACACCCCCGGCGCCTGGTGGCTTTCACCCATTGGCCTCCTGAACCACACAGTCCTGGCCAACGACGAAAACGGCGACCGCGACGCAGCGATCATCTTCGGCTCGCTCCTGCTCACAATGCTCGCCTTCCCGTTCATCCCCTACCTCAACCAACTGCCCGACGTGCTGAAGGTCCACACACTCATCTGGCGGAAAGAACACAAAGCCGCCAAGCAATCGGCGAAATAGAGCACGAACCGGTGGCCGCCAGACACTCCCGCCAATCTCAACCGCGGGAGGTCCTCCGCGCCTGATAATCAGACCGTGTCGTCACACCGACTCAACCAACCTGTCCGGTCAGCACAGCTAGCTGACGCGGTCAGCCTTCGCGGTACACGATGCCGAAGCCGCCACGGGGATAGTGCCAGGTCAGTGCGCCGGGCGCGGCCATGGCAAGGCACGTGCCGCATTCAAGGCAGGCGGCGTAGTTCACGGTGATGGTGCCGTCGGTCGCCTCGCCGTAGACACGCGCCGGACAGATGCGTACCAGCAGCTTGCCGGTGCCGGTGCGTCGGGCGAGCTCCTGGTTGACTTCGATGTGGCTCTGCGCTTCGTCGAGGGTGTAGGAGTTGCGGGCGAGCCGGTCGTTGATGCTTGCGAGGCTGGTCATGTGTGGTTCCTGTCTAGAGCGCGCGGGCGGCAGCCCAGCCGTCGAGCACGAGCTGGCCGAGTCTCAGCCCGGATGCCTTGACCGTCGACATCGCCGTGCCGACCAGGTGCTTGCGAGGCGTGAGGTCGTGGTCGTAGATGCCGTGGAACACGTCTGCAAGCAGCTGGCCGTAGTCGGCGTACATCCGTGGATTCTCCAGGAAGGCCGGCGCCCTGGCGTAGGTCTTCAGGTCGGCGCCGACAAAGGTCCGGTCCAGTTCGGCCCGGTACCTGCTCAATGCCGGCTCGGAGTAGTCGCCCGCCTTCAGGGCGGCGTCGATCGCTTTGGCTGCGGCAATGCCGCTGCCCGCGGCCAGGTCCATGCCGCGGATGGTCAGGCCGGTGTTGAGGGTGAACCCGGCGGCGTCGCCGATGATCACCAGGCCAGGACGCGTCAGGTCGTGGGCGACCATGGCGGGTCCGTCCTCGATGGTCAGGTGGGAGCCGTACTCCAGCAGTTCGCCGCCCCGAATGAGCGGTTCGATGGCGGGGTGGCGCAGGAAGTGGTCGTGCACGTCTGCCGAGCTGAGCCCTTTCGCTTCCAGGTCGTCCAGCCGCAGCACAACCCCAAGGGAGACCGAGTCGAGGTTGGTGTAGAGAAACCCGCCACCGGCAACGGTTTGGGTGCAGTCCCCCACGATCGCGTAGGCCACACCCTCGTCCCCACTGACCCGGAACCGGTCCTCGATGGTCGTGCGGGGCAGGCCGATCACCGACTTCACGCCGACGGCGAGGTGCTTGAGGGGCTCCTTTGCGCGCACGCCCGCGCCCTGGGCGATGAACGAGTTGACGCCGTCCGCCGCGACCACCACGTGGGCCCGCAGCTCGTCCTCGCCAGCCCGAACGCCCACCACCTGGTCGCCTTCGCGCAGGAGTTCATCGACCCGGACGCCCGACATCACCATCACGCCGGCTTCCTCGCACTCGGCGGCCAGCCAAGGGTCGAGCTTGGCTCTCAGCACGGTGACTGCATTCACCGGCTCCGCAAGGCGGGAGTCCCAGTAGTCGATGTTGAGATGCGAGGTGCCGTTGAGGAAGCTGAGCACGTTGCGGGTGATCCGGCGTTCCACCGGCGCCCGGTCGACGAAGCCCGGGAAGACGGCTTCGAGCACCCGACAGTAGAAGACGCCACCTGACAGGTTCTTCGAACCCGGCTCTGCGCCGCGTTCGATCAGCAGGACCTCGTGCCCCGCGCTGGCCAACTGGTAGGCGCACACCATTCCGGCCACGCCGGCCCCAATGACGATCACGTCGAAGTCGACGTCGGTGCTCATCCAGACTCCTTGGATCGGATCCGTGGTCCTGCTGGCGGGCCTGGTCGGGCCCGCCACCAGCACCGGGCTACAGGGTCCCGGCCTTGATCTCGGCAGCGATGTCGTCTGCTGCCAGCCATCCCGAGGTGAGGGCGAAGCCGTTGGCCGAGCCCGGGATCGGGAGGGCGTACGACTCACCGAACATGCCGCCGGCGTCGCAACCAACCGAGTACAGCCCGGGCACGGGCCGGCCGTCCTGGTCCAGGCACCGCATGTGCTCGTCGATCTTCAGCGCGCCCATCGAGATCATGATCCCGGTCTCCATCTTGATCGCGAAGAACGGGCCCTCGCTCACCGGACGGAGGAACTTCGCGGGCTTGTGGAACTTCGTGTCCACGCCTGCCTGGCACAGCTGGTTATAGGCGTCCACCTCTGCGCCAAGAACTGCGGCGTCCACCCCCATCTTCCCGGCGAGTTCCTCGATGGTTTCGCCCTCCACCACGTTGGTGCGGCTCCCGTCGGCAGCGTCCGCCTCGATCTCGGTAGGCAGGTTGATCATCTTCTCGTTGTTGCGGACGTAGATGCCCAACCCGATCTCGTTCCCGTCCTCGACCAGGTGGCGGATGGTGGCCTGGTCGATGATGGACCAGTAGAAGGCCCCCGGCTGTACTGCCGTGACGTCGCCGGCGTTGCCGAACGACATTCCGACCACTTCATCGACGAACCGCTTTCCGGTGGCGTTCACCCAGAAGTAGGGCTGCATGCCGGTGCAATTGGTGTGGCTGGTGATGGTCTTGTCGCGCATCAGCGGGAACAGCAGGAGGCAGCCAATTGAGTTGTGCTCCGTGCCGCCGGCCGCAAGCACCATGTTGATCCCGTCACCGGTGTTGCCTTGGCCGCCGACGTTGATCATCTTGCTGCCGATGCCGTACTTGGTGTACTTGTCGAGCATCTCGGGGTTGGCCGCGAAACCACCCGTTCCGATCACCACGGCCTTGGCACCAAGGCGCACCTGCTGACCGTCGTTGTCCCTGGCCAGCAGGCCAGTCACCTTGCCGCTGGCGTCCCTGAGGATCTGCATTGCCGCCGTCGAGAGGAACACGTCGACCCCGCGACGGCGTGCGTCCGCCTCAAGGAGTTCGATGACTCGCGCCACCTCCCCCTCGGGCATGTGCCAGGTGACCAGTTCTCCGGGCTGGTCGAGAGCGGTGACGGTGACGTCCTCGTAGTGGACGCCGACCTCGTCGCGCAGCATCGTGATGGTGGTCGCGGCATTCTCCACGAACCGGCTCACCAGCGGCGGGTTGGCGCGCCAGTGCGAGTAGTCGAGGTAGGTGTTGAACCCCTGCTCCTTGGTGACGTTGATGCCGCGCTTCTTCTGTTCGTCGGACTCGAACGCGGCATGCCCTTCGGCAAATGCCGAGCTGCCGCCGGTGTGGGCCTCCTTCTCGAGAATGGCACAGCTGAGGCCGTCCTTGGCGGCCTGCACAGCGCAGGACAGCCCGGAGGCGCCTGCTCCGACTACGACGATGTCGTAGCTCGCATCGAACTCTTCAGTCATTGCTTCCCAGCTCCTTCGATGGTTACTTGTGGACTTCTGCGATGAGTGCGGGGACGACCTCGTAGAGGTCCCCGACGATTCCGTAGTCAGCTGTCTGGAAGATCCGCGCGTCAGGATCGCTGTTGATGGCGGCGACGACCCTTGCGCCGCGGACGCCCTCCATGTGCTGGGCGGCGCCGGCGATGCCGACCGCCAGGTAGAGGGCCGGCTTGATGTGGTTGCCAGACCGGCCGACGTAGCGGCTCTTCTCGAGCCAGCCGAGATCGTCGGCGATGGGCATCGAGCAGGCGAGTTCGGCGTCGAGGGCCTCAGCGAGGCCACGCACCAAGGCGACGTCTTCCTTCGCCCGGACGCCGCGTCCGAAGGAGACGACCCGCTCGGCGTCCTCCAACCCGGTGGCCACCGCGATCGGTTCGGACGCGACCAGCACCATCGGGGCAGCCACGAGGTCGAGGCGATTCACCGGCGCGGGGCCACTCCGCTGGAGTGGAACGTCATCAGCGTCGCAAATCGCGGCGACCGGCCCGTGCCCGGCGAGCGTCTCGATGGTCTCGCCACTGACGGCGGCGCGATGGATCAACACGGTGTCCCCGTCCAGCGCGAGGCCGACTACACGCGGCACCAACTGCGCGCGAAGTCGAGCCGACGCGGCCCCGAGCAGGACGCGACCGACCGGGTCGGACGTCGCGACGACCACGCGCGGTCCGGCAGCGGAGATGACCGCTGCCAGCGGCGACCCGTAGGCCTCGGCCGGGACGCCATCGGCCGGGTCCAGCCAGAGGACCTCGACCGGACCGGCATCGGCCACCTCGTCGGCGAGGCTCCGCGGGCCGACCACCACAGCGGTGATCGCCCCGAGCGGCTGGGCGGCGGCAAACGCCCCGCGCCATGACTCCATCGTCACGAGGACCCAGCTGGCCGTGCTCATTCGTCGTCCTTCGTGATCGGTTCGCGCTTCACAGCACGCCCTCGGCACGCAGGGCGGCCACTAGCTGGGCTGCGGCCTGCGCCGGCTCGCCGTCGAACACCCGTGTGCGGGTGACATCGGGCTTGCGGCACCCGATCGACACCAGGTCGCCTGGCGCTGTTCCCAGTTCGGCGAGGGTGAGCTTGGTCAGGGGCCGCTTGCGGGCAGCAAGAAGTTCTTTCATGCCGGGCACCTGGTCGGTGTCGGAATCTGCCGAGATACCCAGCACCAGCGGAGTCGGCAGGCTGACGGTCTGCTCCTCCTCGCCAACCCTGCGGGTGGCCTGCAACTGACCGGCCGGCATGGAGGCCGAATGCACTCCCATCAACGCCGGCCAGCCGAGATCGCCGGCCAAGGCCACCGGAACGCCCGGGTTCTCCTTCGAGTCGCCGATGATCACCAGGTCGACGTCGCCGAGGTATCGAACCGCAGCAGCCAGAACGGCAGCAGTTGCCGCGTTGTCGGCCATGCTCAGCGCGTCGCTCACGGAAAAGGCTTGCTCGACACCCCGCGCGAGGGCCCAACTGGCATCGCCGTCGCCGACAGTGAGGCCGATGAGGGCACCGTCTGAGTCCGCGGCGACCTTCCGGGCAACGACCAGGGCGGCCGGGTCGTCCTCGCCCGCGGACATCTTGGCGTTGCGCCAGTCAATCGACCCATCGGTGCGCACGACCGCGTCCGCGGCATTCCGGGCCCACTTGTAGACGATGATCGCCTTCACCGGCATCCTCCTCATCGGGGTGCGGGCGCCGGCAACAGCACCGTTGCCGAATTGCGCACTCGAGTCGGGCAAACCGCATCACGGCCCGCCATGCCCCGATTCTTGCCCGGCGAGCCGGTCCGCCACATCGCCCACCCGGCTACACCTGGGTAGCCGATCGGCTACCCGACGATGCCGCGACGAACCCCGAAAACGGCCACCTGAACCCGATTGCGCAGGTGGAGTTTGGCCATGATGCTGCCGAGGTGCTTCTTGACCGTCGCCTCGCTGAGATGCATCGTGTGGGCGATCTCCTCATTCGACAGCCCCTCCACCAGGAGACTGAGGACCTCCAGCTCACGCCGGCTCAACCGCTCGGCGCCGGTCTCCGCTGTGGCACCCGGACGATCCGGCTGGGCGAACTCGGCAAGTACCTTGGCCGCGATGGTGGACGACATGACCGCCTCGCCACGCATGATGCCCTGTAGCGATTCCCGCAGGTGTTCGGCTGTCTCGTTCTTGCTGAGGTAGCCGTGGGCACCGTTGCGCAGAGCCTCGAAGACGTCTTCACCGAGGTTCGAAACCGTGAGCATCGCGATCCGGACCCTCGGGTCGACGGCGGTGATCTCCTTTGTAGCCTCAACCCCGCCCATACCCTCCATGCGGACGTCCATCAGCACGAGGTCTGGAGCGAGCCGACCCAACACAGCGAGGGCCTCACGGCCATCGGCGGCAGAGCCAACCACCTCGAACTCCGACCACCGGCCGATCAGCGAGATCAGCCCGTCCCGAAAGAGGGCATGGTCGTCAACCACCAGAACGCGTGCAGGACCGACCATCACACCCCCATCTCCGCCGGTATTCCAGCGCGGTCGAATGGTCGCACCGGCGCTTCGGCGATCAGGAGGGTGCCCCCAACGTGAGCGGGGGTGAACCGCACGCTGCCGTCGAGTTGGTGCATGCGCTCGGAAATGATCTTGATACCCAACCTCGAATCCAGAATCCTCGCCGGGTCGAAGCCGATTCCGTCGTCCTCAACCTCCATCCGGATCAAGGTCTGGGATGAACGCAGCCGCACCGTGACGTTACTGGCCTTGGAGTGCTGCTGAACGTTGGCGAGAGCCTCGCGAAGCACTCTCACCAGCTGGGCGGCGATCGTGTGCGGGACGGTCTCACCGCACCCTTCGCAATCGAACCTGGCCGAGATCCCGAACTGCTGGGCAAAGTGCTCCACCAGGCTCCGAGCCTGTTCAATGAAGCTGTCACCCAGGATTTCGGCGTCCAAGCGCAGGCCCAGCATCTGGTGCCGCAAGCTGACCTTCAGCGCTGCCACCATTTCGTCCAGGCGAGTGATGTCGTCGGCCAACCTCGTCAGGTCACGCTCGGCGACGTCGAGTCTGGTCAAACCGACATGCAAACCGAGCGCCGCGACTTGCTGCGAGAGGTCGACGTGAAGTTCGTCACTGAGCCGCCGTCGCTCCTCCAGGGCGCCAAGCTCGCGCTCTCGTCCCGCCTGCTGCCAGCGGCACAGGGCGCTGCCCAGGATCCGTCCGGCGGCAGCGAGAAAGTCCCGCTGTTCGACAGACAGCGTGAACGGGCCGTCGAAGCACAGCAGGACTGCGCCAAGGTGCCTTCCGTCGGCATGCAGGGAAGCCACGATTCCCGAATCACCGAACCAGGCCTTGAAGTCGTCCGGCAACAGTGCCCAAGCCTCGTCATCAAGATGGTCCGCCGCAGAAACCGGCCACTCCTCGGGGTTGATCCATGGCTCCCTGACATGCTCGTGGGCGGGCATGCTGGCGAACGACTCACCAAGCACTGCCCGCTGCTCCTCGTCGCCCACCAACACCAAGAGGTCCTCGCTCGCGTTGAGCAAGTATGACGGGGCAAGTCGAGCTCCCATCACGTCCTTGACGATCGCCACAGCAGCAACGAACGAAGCTGCCCCCTCGGGAGACCACGACAGCGCATCATTGATGCGCACCAAGTCGGCGAGGTAAGACGTTCCGCGGCTCACGCAAGCATCGTACCGGGGCGAACTCCAGTGAAGCGGTATCGGGGACCTGAGCCTCCCTGGTACCCCTCAGCGGCCCGCTCACCGGGCGCGAGCCAATAGCTCCCAGCCTTTGCTGAACGGCCACCAACAATGTCTTCTTTGCATGGCATAGTCACCACATGAGCGCATTCGGGGAGGCATCGGGCCCATCATTGGTGAACGACGAGGGGGCCGACGGGGACGGAATTGCGGGCCGCGACAGTGCTCCTGCCAGCAGGGTTCGGGCATTGTCGTGGATCGTTGTTGCGATCGGCTGCGCCGGATTGATCTTCCAGTTCATGCAGGTCGAAGATCACACACCGATGTTCCTCTACTTCACGATGTGGTCAGCAATCCTGACCACCGTCATCTGGCCATTCGTGGATACGACCAACTCCAGGGTGCTCCGCATCGCCGCACAGGCAGGCGCTGTGGGCAATCTCATGTCCGGGATCGTCTACTGGGCGGTGCTCTTCCCCCCGAATGGCCCTGGCAAGTATCTGCTCACAATCCTCGCCAACGTCACGTTGCACGCGGTGCTTCCCGTCGCGGTCCTGGTGCGACTTCACGCAAACCCGAGACCCGAAACGCTGAGAGCGCGCGAGGAGTTCGCGACCATCATTTACCCTGTGCTCTACCTCGTGACGAGTGTTGTTCTCGACAGCGTCTTCGGAATCCCGAGCCCGTACGGCTTCCTTCGACTCCACACCGACGCGAACGTCTGGCTCAACTCCATGGCCCTCCTGGTCGTCTGGTGCGTACTCGCCGCGGCCCTTCACGGCACGACTCACTTCCGGCAAAAGCACCCGCGGCACGCAGCCCCGTGAAATGACAAAGGCCACGCTGGCCGGCCCTGGTGCCACCGGCAGGTGAGCCCGCCCGAATCGCGCTCGTCCGTGCCTGGACCGACGATCGGGGTCCCGAGGCGGGCGTCAGTGTGGAGTGAGGACATCTGTCGGGCGTCAGCCTTCGAGTGGGGCCCGATATGACGACTCCGGGGACTGCTGTACCTGACTAACGGTCGTCGGATGTTGCATCCCGGCCGGCGGGGGTATTCATCCTGCTAGAACGGGCCCGTGCTGGCCTGGGCACGGAACGTCACCCTGATCGTTCCGGCTATCTTCGGGGGGATTGTGGTGTCTGTGGAAAGCGCATCGACCGCGCCGGCAACAACGGGTGTCGAGCAGCATGTGGATGCAGTCGGCGTCCTTGCGACCGGGCGACTGGCCGTGGTGGTGAATCCGTCGAAGTTCGACGACCTGGACGCCTTGAAGGCCGCCGTCGGGGGGGTCTGCCGAGGCGCTGGCTGGGACGAGGTCACATGGTATGAGACGAGCACCGAGGACCCGGGCGAAGGACAGGCTCGTCAGGCGCTCGCCGACGGCGCCACGCTGGTGTGCTCGCTGGGCGGGGATGGGACGGTTCGGAGCGTGGCGAGTGCACTTGTCGACACCGGTGTGGCGCTTGGCTTGCTGCCCGGCGGTACCGGGAACCTGCTGGCGCGCAACCTCGGGCTCCCCGTCGACGACCCCCTGGCGGCCTTGGAAGTTGTGCTCACCGGCACCACCCGCAGGGTGGATGTGGGCGCGGTCATGTGGGACGACGACGCCGAGGAGATCTTCCTCGTCATGGCCGGCATGGGGATGGACGCCCGAATGACGGCCGACGCCGACGAGCGGATCAAGAACGCCGTCGGCTGGCCGGCGTACCTACTGTCCGGCGTGCGGGCGCTCTTTGATCCGGGCTTCGCCGTCCGCGCGTCGACCCACGACCAGCACGCCAGGAGCCACCGGGCGCAAATGGTGGTGGTCGGCAACTGTGGCCAACTCCCCGGCGGCCTGGAACTGATACCGGACGCCCGGCTGGACGACGGCAAACTCGATGTCGTGCTGGTGGAGCCTCGCGGGATCCTCGGATGGGCCGCCATGCTGCGCGACCTGGCCACCGCCCGCCAGCGGGATCATCGTGACCTACGCCGGTTCTCGTCCGACTCCATCGACGTCGTCACCGACCGACCGATCCTGGCCGAACTCGACGGCGACGCGGTGGGTCCCCGCCAGCGGATGGCGACGCGGGCCCGTCCCGGTGCGCTGCTGGTCAAGGTGCCGGCCGTCGAAGGGTGATCGGACCGTGACCTGCTGACCCGTTACCGTGACGATGAGTCCGCCCCGACGATCATCGGCGTCGGGCGGGACCTGATCCTGCGCGCCCTGCTGCCTGCGCTGGCACTGTTCGCGGTCGGCCTCGGGATGGGTTGGGTGCTCATTGGCCCCATCGGTGCTTCCCTGGGCGAGGATCAGCTCAGCGTGCTGGCCCAATCCGAACGTACGCCCGCCCTCGACGCGATCGCCCAGACCGCGTCCGAGATCGGGTCAGTGAACGGGAACGCGATCATATGCGTCCTCGGCGTGGCCCTGGTGTGGGCGCTCACCCGCCGGTGGTGGCTGGCCGCTCTGCCCGCGGTGGCGCTGGCGCTCCATGTCATGGTCCACATCGCCACTTCGACCCTGGTCGCGCGGCCACGCCCCCACGTCGAGACGTTGGACATCGGGCAGCCCACTGCCAGCTTCCCCAGTGGCCACATGGGCGCCACCACCGCGCAGCTGCTCGTCCTGGTGTTGCTCTTCTGCCAACACGTGGAGAGCCGCGCCTGGCGGGCTCTCGTCATCGCGGTGGTGACCGGCTACCTGCTGGTACTTGGGTGGTCACGTATCTACCTCGGTATGCACCACGCGAGCGACGTCCTCTGGGGCACGGTCAACGGGGTGGCCTGCGGACTGATCGCCTGGCTGTTCCTTCGTCGCGACCACGCCGAGCCGACGCACCGGGAGAAATGATCAGGTCCTTGCGCGCCGCGCGCGGCTGAAGGAGTACAGGCCGAAGACTGCGAACCCGGCCGCCACCAGAATCAGCAACAGCTGTCCCCACGGCAGCGAAACGATGGAGTGCAGCGCCCCGTCCAGGCCCTGCGACTTGGACGGGTGATGAGTCAGGCCAGCCGTCACCAGGCCGATGCCGACGGTGATCAGGGCGACGCCCCTGGCGATATAGCCCACCTTGCCGGCCATGATGATGAAACGGCTCGGTGTGCTCGCCAGGTCGCGACGGAATCCCTCGGTCCACCCCTTGTGGATGTGGTAGCCCCCGATTCCGGCGACCGCTATCCCCACGACAACGACGAGCAGCTGCCCGAACGGCATGTCCATGAGGGTTGCTGTCGCGTCTTGCGCCTGTCCCTGCCCGGATTTGCCAGAACCCATCAGGAACGACACCGCCGACCAAGCCAGCGCCAGATAGACGAGGGCCTTCGCCGCCGCCTTGAGGCGATCGCCCGTGTCATGACCCCGCACGCACTCCCCCACCTGCCACACCGCGAGCAGCACGAAGGCGACCACGATCGCCAACAGGACCACCAGGCCAGCCGGGGTAGCGGCCACGAGAGCCATCGCGCCCGATGGGTCCGCTTTCGCGCCCGCCCGGCCGAAGGCCACCTGCAGGCCCAGCCAGGCGATCAACAGATTGAGGATGCCGTTGACGGCGTACCCCGCGCGCGCCGGCATCCACCACCGGGTGGTCGGCAACACCGCCGGCAAACCTCTTCAGATTGCTGGGCAGTCCTGAGCCGTTACCACCTGCCTTGCCCCATGCAGACACGCCCTGACCTCCTCGTTTCGACTGGAGCTGTACCCGAAGTGATCACCCCGACGCGGAAGGCGGGCGGGAGCCAGCACGTTCGCCCCTGGAGGGTGGTTGGGCGTTCCTGGACGGGGCGACGTGGCAGTGCTCGCCAAAGCTCTCTTTGATGATATCCGGGTTGCCCGTAACTTCTGTGCCCTCGCGGGCGGTTACCGTAGTGGAAGGTGGTGTGGTCGTCGATGACGTTGAGGGAACCCCAGCTGATGGTTCGCCGGATCCTCGTCGATTACCCGGCCTCGAGGGATGCCTTCCAGGAAGCCGTCGAGTCCGTAGACTCCAACGGTGGGTGAGTATCGGTGCATCGACACCCCTGTAGTCCCTGGGTGCAGCTCACACGATGCGATCAGTGAGTAGAGGAGTGTCGGTGCACAGGCTCACCCCCGGCTTCGTCCTTTCTTCACGCTACCGCCTGCAGGAACGGGTGGCCTCTGGCGGAATGGGCGAGGTGTGGGCTGCAACGGATGAGGTGCTGGAGCGGAAGGTTGCGCTCAAGGTGACGCGCCCGCAGGAGCTGCACCAGCAGCTGGTGGCCGAAAGGTTCAAGGCAGAGGCGATGTACGCCGCCCAACTCAGCCATCCCAACATCGTGGAGGTCTTCGACTTCGGCGAGCACGAGGACCTGACCTTCCTGGTGATGGAGTTCATCCAGGGACCCACTTTGGCTGAGATGCTCGCTGAGAACAGCCAGCTGGCAGCCGACCAGGTCCGCACCATCCTCCTCCAACTAGCCGGAGCGCTGGCTCGAGCCCACGAGAACGGCATCATCCACCGCGACCTGAAGCCAGCCAACGTGATCATCTCCCCCGACGGCTACGCGAAACTGATGGACTTCGGCATCGCCAAGGACGTCGACGCCCAGACCAACACGCTGCCGGGCGAGGTGCTGGGCACGACCTACTACATCAGCCCGGAGCAAGCCCTGGGCCAACCAGTGACACCACAGAGCGATCTGTATTCCCTTGGGGTCCTCGGCCACGAACTCCTCACCGGAGCCAAGCCGTTCGACCGTGGCACCCCGATCGCCACCGCCCTGTCCCACGTCGCGGACCCGCCCCCACCGCTACCTCCGGGCGTCCCGGTTGATCTGGCCGAGGTGATCATGGCCTGCCTGGCCAAGGACCCGGACGAGCGACCAGGCTCGGCCGACGAGGTGGCCAGGATCTTGGCGGACATGGACGAGGCAGCCACGGTCTCTCTGGTTTCCGCCGATCATCCCAAGGAAGACCAGTAGCGGACGACGTCGCAGCTGCTCGCAGCGTCGTTTCACGCCGTCTTGATTCCACCGTCACGCCCTCAGGCTGTCGCAGCGATTCGGGGTCTTGACCTGGTACTTGTTTTTTGCAAGTGTGGACACCGTCACTATCGGACCCACGAGAGGGAGACCACGATGACCGCGATGTTCGTCAACCTGCCGGTGACCGACCTGGAGCGCGCGAAGGCGTTCTACACAGCGATCGGATTCACCATCAACCCGCTCTTCACGGACCACAACGCGGCCTGCGTCGTCGTCGAGGAGGACCACAGCTACTTCATGATCCTTGTGCCGAAATACTTCCAGACCTTCACCGACCTCCCGATCGGCGACCCAGCAGTCAACCCGTCCGTGTCGACCGCCATCTTCCTCGACAGCCGGGAGTCGGTCGACAAGGCCGTCGCCGGCGGCATCGCCGCGGGCGGCTCGGAGGGGCAACCCGCCTCGGACTACGGCTTCATGTACCAGCGTCAGCTCACCGACCCCGACGGCAACATCCTCGAGTTCGGCTACATGGACCCGGTCGCCGCCGCGCAGGGCCCCGAGGCCTTCGCGAACCAGCAGGCCTGAGGACAATGGCCGCACGCGACTACGGCCAGTACTGCGGCGTCACGCGCGCCCTGGAGCTCGTGGGCGAGCGCTGGGCCCTGCTCATCGTCCGCGACCTGCTCGTCGGGCCGCGCCGCTACGGAGAGCTCGCCGCGGGGCTTCCGCGGATCCCGAGCAACATTCTGGCGGCGCGGCTCAAGGAGCTGCAGGCGGCCGGCCTCATCGGCCGGGTGCCGCGCTCGCGCGTCATCGTCTACGAGCTGACGCCCTACGGCCGCGAGCTCGAGCCCGTGGTGCTCGCGCTCGGCGCCTGGGGCTTCAAGGCGATGGGCGATCCGCGGGAGGAGCAGATCATCACCCCCGACTCGATGACCATGGCCCTCCGCACCGCCTTCCGGCCGCAGGTGGCGGCGAACCTGCCGGCGACCGCTTACGCGGCGCTCTTCGGTCCCGCCGAGCTGCTCATCCGGGTGGACGGCTCCGCCCTGGACGTGACGCGCGGGCACGGGCCGGTCGACCTCGCCTTCGCCGCGGGTCCGGACATCCGCCGGCTCATCTCGGGCGAGCTCTCCCCGGAGCGCGCGATCGCGACCGGCGTGGTCGAGGTGCTGCGCGGGCGAGGCCACCTCCTGGACCGCTTCGCGAGCACGTTCCACCTGGCCGCCTGATCCGAGCGCGGTGCGAGTGCGTTGAGCGTCGCCGACCGGATCGTGAGGTCCACCACACGGCCTCACCTCGCGCACGATCAGTTCGATGTCGTCAGTCGAGATCTCGACCTAGGGCTGAAGCGCAGAGTGGAGCGATGGAAGTCGAAGCCTCCCGTACTCCGGGCGACCGCTAGCCTGCCAAAGCTGCCGAACAGCCGGTAAGGCAGGACACGGATCGTCCCTCGAGGGTTCCCGGCATGAGATCTACGTCGCGGGCAGCAAAGTTCAGGTAGCTTAACTCTTGTGGACAGTGGTCTAGCAGCTCCCGCCGAGGCGGCGGCCGGCGCGCCGGGGCCGCAGGCCGCGCAGGGGACGCGCCGGTTGTCCTGGCTGTGGGGTCCTGCGTTCGTGGCGGCGATTGCGTACGTGGACCCGGGCAATGTAGCGGCGAACCTGACCGCGGGCGCGGAGTACGGATACCTGCTGGTCTGGGTGCTGGTGCTCGCCAACGGGATGGCGGTCCTGGTGCAGTACCTGTCCGCGAAAGCGGGGCTGGTCACTGGGCGCAGTCTGCCCGAGCTGTTGGGTGATCGGATGCGGCGAGGCCCTCGGCTAGCGTATTGGGCGCAGGCGGAGCTGGCTGCGGCTGCCACGGACTTGGCGGAGGTGCTTGGCGGGGCGATCGCTCTGGAGATCCTCTTTGGGGTGCCGTTGTTGCTGGGCGGGCTGATCGTGGGCGTGGTATCGATGCTTCTGCTGAGCATCCAGACTCGTCGGGGGCAACGTCCCTTCGAGTTCGTGGTCATGGGACTCCTGCTTGTGCTCACTTTCGGTTTCATGGCTGGGCTGTGCGTGAGTGACGTTTCGTGGCCGGCGGCCGTGACCGGGTTGGTGCCCAGGTTCGACGGCGCGCATTCGGTGCTGCTGGCGGCGAGCATGCTGGGGGCGACGGTCATGCCTCACGCGATCTATGTCCATTCCGCGTTGGCCCGGGATCGGCATGGTGCTCATTCCACCGAACTGCCTCGACTCTTGCGTGCCACCCGCTGGGATGTGGTGGCCTCGATGCTGGTTGCTGGCGCGGTGAACATCGCCATGCTGTTACTCGCGGCCTCCAGCCTTGCCGGGGTTGCAGGAACCGATTCCATCCAGGGTGCGAATGCCGCCATCGGCCATGCTCTCGGCCCGGCCGTCGCGACCCTGTTCGCGGTCGGGTTGCTGGCTTCCGGCCTGGCATCCACCTCAGTCGGCTGCTACGCCGGTGCCGCGGTCATGTCCGGTTTGCTGAAGGTCCGCATCCCGATGCTCGCCCGGCGAGCCGTCACCCTGATCCCGGCACTTGTCATCCTCGGCACCGGGGTGAACCCGACCTGGGCGCTCGTGCTCAGCCAGGTCCTGCTGAGCCTCGGCATCCCGTTCGCCCTCATACCGCTGGTCCTGCTCACCAGCGAGCGCGCATTGATGGGCCGATACGTGAACACCCGTCGAACGAGGATCCTTGCCTGGATAGTGGTGGGGCTCATCGTCGTACTCAATGCTGCGCTGATCCTCCTCACCGCGATCGGAGCGACCTGATGGCTCACGTGGACGACCTGACCCCGATTGCCCAGGACTACCTGAAGGTGATCTGGTCAGCAATCGAGTGGGGTGATCCGCCGATCACAACCAAGGGCCTCGCAGCAAGGTTCGCGACCACCCAGGCCAACGTGTCCGAGACCATGCGCCGACTCCAGCGCCTCGGCCTGGTCGACTACCAGCCGTACAAGCCGGTAACACTGACCACCCTCGGCGAGAGCCTTGCCGTGGCCATGGTGCGGCGGCATCGACTGCTCGAAACCTACCTGGCCCAAGCGCTCAGCTATGGGTGGGAAGAGGTACACGACGAAGCCGAGCGCCTGGAGCACGCAGTCTCCGACGAGTTCCTCAACCGCATAGACCATCTCCTTGGCTACCCGCGCATCGACCCCCACGGAGACCCCATCCCAGGTCCCAACGGGGACTGGACACCCCAGACAGCCGCCATCAAGCTCTCCCAGGCCGCCCCGGGCCAGTATCGGGTCGTCCGTGTCGCAGACACCGACCCCGAACAACTCTCCCGCCTTTGGCGGCACCACCTTGCGCCGGGATCGATCATTCAAGTACCCGCCGCGCTAGCCTCCGTCGTACTCGGCGATCCTTCACCGGCCAGCATTGAACCCGGAGACCTGGATGCCGTACACGTACGCCCCGCCTGAGTCCACCGCCACCGGACGCGAATCACCCGCCCTCGGCGTCGGCACGTTGCGAAACTGGCTGGTCGTAGCCGGAGGCGGCCAGTTACGGAGTCTGCACCGTTGGGTTGCGCGGAGGTGAGTTGCGCGGAGGCGAATGCTCTTGGTGCTCCGGACCTGCGAGGGCTGGCGCGTGGCATTCATGGTCGGAGGTCACAGCAGTTCTGGTGACACCAACACGAGGTTCCCGGTGACTGAGCCGCTCTCCAGCGGTGCATTGGCTTGGGCGGCTTCCAGGATGGGGAACTTCTGGTCGATGACCGGTTTGATCTTGCCTTCTTGCAGGTAGTTGAACAGGAGTGCCCAGTCCTGCAGGAACGGCCCTGTGTCGCCGATGAAGTAGAAGGAGGTGCCATGTACGCCTGGAGCTGGTCGATGGGAGGGTTGCGATCGGCTGGATGGGCTGCAGCGATCAGTGCGATCCAGGTGGCGGTCGATAAAGATCCTCCACAGCAGCCTCGATGTCCCCGCCATCGGCCTCCACGGGCTCCATGAACAATCGCCCTTCGGCGATCAGGCGATCGCGCACGACAAGGACGGTTACCCCGCGCATCGCGAACGGCGACCCATCCACGTGGTGACCATGCCAGTACCACTCGCCCCACTCGATCTCCCCGTCCACAGTTGAGGCAACCAGGTCTGACTTGAAGTCGGGCACCCCATCGAAGACAGAGGACCAGTTCTTGAGCACCTGGGCGCTCCCGCCGAACCCGCGATTCGGATGCAGCGGTTGCTCGCTTCGGTAGTCCGGAGCGAACAGCGACGCCAACCGCGCCGCATCGTGAGCGTTCGTCGCTTCCCTGAGGCGCTCCAGCATCGTTGTCATGCCAGAACGATAGATCGGCTCGACCAGCGGCCCCAATGAACAGCGCCGGTCCGCACATGCCCCGTGGGCTGTGCGCGATCGTTGCGAAGGTCGTCCAGCCGAGCTGCAGCTGCAGCCCTAGCGGTGGGACGTGAGGACTGCTTCGCCGGGCAAGTCCTTCAGGAGTGGGCCGACCCATCCGCGGACCATCCCTTGAAGCGTCCTTGGCGTCGCAGCGGGCAGCTGGGTGGTGAAGACGAACCGATTCAGCCCCGCCCAGTCGCAGTCAGGCGCCCGGGTCATCAATGAGTTCGACAATCCCGTTGGTGCCGTCGAGGCGTACGTACTGGCCGGTGGCCAGCCGTCCGGTCGCGTCGTGTACCCCGACCACGGCGGGGATGCCGTACTCGCGGGCCACCACCGAGCCGTGGGTCATCATGCCGCCAACCTCGGTGACCAGTCCAGCGGCGGCTAGGAACAGCGGGGTCCAGGCCGGGTCGGTGGCCCGGCAGACCAGGATTTCGCCAGGGGCCAGGGACGCGGTGGCCGGGTCGGTCACCACCCGGACCCGGCCCTCGGCGACACCAGGGGAAACAGGCGATCCGGACAGGGCGCCGTCAGGAGAGTCTGCGAGACCCTCATAGAAGGTACGACCGTCGGAAACGATCACCCGCGGCAGTTGGGCCCGTCGCTGCTCGCGGGCGTTGACCGCCCGCCGCGCCGCGATCAGCCCTCGCCAATGCTGGGCGTCCTGCGTCCAGACCTGGTCGAGTTCGGCCAACCGCAGGAAGCTCACGTCCTCGGCGCGGTCGAGCAGCCCGGCGGCGACCAGGTCGGCGCCACTGGTCAGCAGGCCGGCCCGGATGATTCCCATCGCCCGGATGATGGTGAACTTTGGGGTCTCCCGCGCGCCCATCAGGCCGCGGATCCGGCTGACCAGGAACCGGGCCTGCCTCGCGTCGGGTCCGGCCAGCAGCCCGGCCAGCCGGTCCGTGGCCGTCCGGGCAGCCCGCTGGCCGGCAGCGAACACGACGTCCGGGGCCTGCTCGGCCCGATCGATCCGGACGTAGCTGCGCAGGGTGGCCAGCACCTGGGTTGGATCCTCGGCCCACCGCGGACGCCCAAGGTCGATTTCCGCCAGCCCGCGCATCCCGTAATCGGACAGGAACGACCCGATCGCGGCCTGCGCGGCCTCGGGCAACATGCCGGCGCGATAGTCGAGGGCCAACACGTCGGGGTCGTCGTCGACGAACCGCGCCAGCGACGGGGCGTTAGCCCGGATCGTGACGGCCACCTGCCACAGGGCCAGGTCCATCGCCGTGGTCACGTTGCCGTCCAAACCGCGCAGGCACTCCAAGCCGAGGCCGGGCTCGCCAACCTTGGCGGCCAGCGCGTTCAGACGGGAGGTCATCGCGACCCCCGGCCCCATGATCGGTGCAAAGCGTGGCAGCAACACCCACAGTGAACTGCCGATCTGCGCGCGCAACCCGGCCAGCCGGGCGGACAGCCGAGCTTGGGGCTCAGCGATTGAGGACGCCCGCGCCTCGGTCTCCTCGACGCCGGCCAAATACCGCTCGGTTGCCGCTTCGAAGGCGTGCCGCTGGCCGACCGGGTCGACCAGGCTCCGTGGCATGCGCGGCAGTACCCGGCGCAGGAAGTGGCCGAACGGTCCGAACACCGCGCGTCCCGGGCGCCCCGGGAAGGGCAACAACAGCGGGTCGGCGAGCAACTGGTCGAGGATTCGGGCGGTGCTCGGCTCGACCATCGGCAGCGCGATCGGCAGAATCCTCCGACCGAGCGGGCTGCGGGCCACCAGGTCCAGGCGGAGCCACAGCCGCTCGCCGGCCGCGCGCAGGTACGGGTTCTCCTCGGGGTCGACGCCGCGGCCGAACAGCCTGGCCGCGCCGGATACGGCGACCCGGATCGCGTCCTGCCCGAGTGGGGTCAGCGGGTCGAGGATGCCCTGCACCGCCCCGAACGAGAACCACACCGCCAGCCGCGATCGGACTGTAGGGGTGAAGTCCGGCAGCGGGAACAGCGTGGTGATAGCCCTGGCCTGCAAGAGGTACAACCGTCCGGCGGCGTAGGCCCACTCGATGTCCTGTGGGCTGCCGAACAGCCCGGCCACCCGCGCGCCGAGCCTGGCAACCTCGGCGACCTGCGCGTCGGTGAGGCAGAACCCCCGGTCGGTCTCGGACGCAACCAGCCGCACGCCGCCGCCGAACCCCGGGACGGTGGCCGCCTGTTTCGTGCCCGGCCGTCGTTCCCGGATCTCGCCGGTGGCGGTGTCGACCATCCAGTGATCAGGCTCGACCTGTCCGGAGACCAGCGCTTCTCCCAACCCGAAGGTGGCGTCGATAACGCTCTCAGCACGCGCCCCGGTGAGCGGGTTCGCGGTGAACAACACCCCGCTGGTCTCGGATGGGACCATCACCTGGACAACCACCGCGAGGGCCACCTGCGCCTGATCGATGCCGTTGCGCAACCGGTAGCCGATCGCACGGGCCGTCCAGAGACTAGCGAAGCAGGCCACGACCGCGGCGCGCAGCGCGGACACCCCGATCACATTCAGATACGTGTCCTGCTGCCCCGCGAACGAAGCCTCCGGTAGGTCCTCCGAAGTCGCCGACGACCGCACCGCCAGCGGAGTGCCCAACCACTCCTCGGCCGGGCCGAGCACCTCGTCCCAAATCGCTTCGGGCCAGGTGCCAGCGGTGAAAGCGTCTCGGATCGTCGCCGAGGCGGTTTCCAGGACGCCGGGGTCGGCGCCGTCCAGCCCAGCCAAGGCCGCCGTGATCGTTCGGTCCAGCCCGTTGGCGCCGACGTACTCCCAATACCGGTCTGTAGGGATGATGAACCACTCCGGCACAGGAAACCCGGCCTCCGTCAGCCTGGCCAGACCGACCCCCTTGCCGCCAACCTCGGTAAGCGACACCTCGTCGAGCGTGAAGGGGATTCGCGATTCCAACACCCAGCCAGTATGGCCCCGAGCCTCCAAAGCCGCGACCGACTACGTCGTGCTCGTCGGAACGCGCATAGGTGAAGGTCGAAATGCCCTCGGGTCGACTCCGAACCGTGCCTTTCCTGTGGTGAAATCACACCTCATATCCCCCGCCGGGAAGGCGCAGCGGGCGGGGTCGTCGAGTCGTTGAGTGGAACCCGGTCCGTTCACGTACACGGTCGTCGGCAGGATCCGGAGAACCAGAAGATCGCCGTGTGCGCCGGTCAGGATGAAGCCGCGAATGCCGAGCCCCAGCTCTGGGTTGTTGAACGAGGGTGGCTCACCAGGCGTGCCCGAGGAGATCGGCTAGCAACTCGTCGGCGTCCACCGGATGACCCTTCGTGGTGAACCACTGCGCCATGTTGGTGCAGTCGCGGTGCAGGAAGTCGACGGCGTTGGGGTTGGCGGCCAGATCGATGAGCTGCGGCACGTCGATGATCACCAGCCGTGGATTGGGGCCATCGGCGTCGGCAACCAGGGTGTTGTACGGGCTCAGGTCACCGTGGACCAGGCCGAGACCGGCCATCGTCCGTAGTGCCCCCAGCAGCTGGTCGAACAGCGCGCCCAGCTGGGCGGTGCCCGGGCGCACCTGGTGCAGGCGCGGTGCCGCCACCATCGCGTCCGAGTCCGAGCCCGGGATGAATTCCATCAGGATCTCCCGGCCGTCGAGCTGGACCGGATAGGGCACCCGAACACCGGCCTCGAAGAGCCGCTTGAGACCGGACCACTCCGCCAGAGCCCATAGGTCCGCCTCGACGGCCCGGCCGAAGTCGGTCTTGCCGGCGATGGCTCGGGCGTCGCGGCTGTTGCGGACGCGGCGTCCCTCTGTGTACGCGCTGTCGCGGCGGAAGAGCCGATGATCGGCGGCCCGATAGCGCTTCGCCGCGAGCAGGCAGGCCTGCTCGGGATCGCCGGGAACCGCGCGTTCAACGAGGAAGACGTCGGCTTCCTTGCCGGTCTTCAGGACGCCGAGATCGGTGTCGATCGCGCCGGAACTGGTGACAATCCAGTGCGGCCAGGGCTTTGGTCCGTGGCATAGTCGTTCGACGCTGTCCCAGGTCGACCAACGTTGATTTCCGGCGAGATCCTCGCCGAGCGCGCGGAAGGAAAGCTCATCCCAATTGAAGGGTGCATTGCTGTGTGTCAAGGGGGTTCTCCTGAGGAGGAGGCACCCTGGCGACGAATGTCAGCGAGCAGGAGCCTCGAATGAATGGGCGGACGGAAGCAGCCCATGGACAATGGGTGACATTTCACGACCTCCCTTCATAAGGCTGAGGCACAACTTTGCGCCGAGCGACGTTATCAGCCTACCTCTTGACCGGTCAACGACGTGGCGACGGGCGCGACTTGCGCGGACGGTCGAGCAAGGGCAAGGACCGATCGAGAGGCATCGATTCTTGGCGCCTGGCGTGTTCCTGGCTTCTGGCCAGAGGTCAGGTTCGGTGGGAGTCGCGGCCCGGTCGCCGGCGCAGTAACACCGCAACAAGCAGCGCTGCGGCGAGCGCCTGGCTGGCGGCGACAAGCGGTACCAGGAGGGTGGGCGAGGAGTCATAGAGAGCGCCGACGACAGCGCCGCCGCCCAGGGCAGCGAGGCCCTGAATCGCGGCGAACACCCCATACGCCGTCGCCCTCCGGGTCGCGGGGACCATGTCGGCGACCAGAGCCTTGATCGTAGAGTCCTGCAGTCCGCTGGCGCTGCCCCAACAGACGATCCCGATGAGGGCCCAGCCCAGGTTGCCGCCCAGTGTTAGTGGCGGCACAAGGGCGACCAGCAACGGAAGAACCAGCAGCACCCGAGGGCCGACCCGGTCGTACAGCCAGCCGTTGGCCAGGGCCGCGATCGCGGCCGCCGCCATCCCGAGCGCGAAGACGACCGGGACGACGGGAATGGCCACGAGGCCTTCCCGGGTGAAGTGGAACGAAATGATGCCGTACGACACGAGTCCTCCGGTGGTTAGCCCTACCGCTGCCGCGTAAGCGAAGAACTCGGCAGGCAGACCCCGGCCTAGTGCCTGTCCCCACCAGGTCACCGGCTCAGGCGCGGTCCCCGTGGAAATGGTCGCGCTGGTGGTCGGATCGTAGATCGAGGGGTCTGGAACGCGGCGCCGCATCCATGACAGCAGGGCCATGGTGAGGATGCCGGGAACGATGAGCACGAGCATCGAGGGCCACATGGCGCCCGTCCCTGCCAGCACCGCAGCCACAAGGAGAGGACCGGAAACAGCCCCGATCAGATCGAAGGTCTTGTGAACACCGAAGCCGCGGCCCCGCCCTACGGCCCCCGCTGCATGAGCGAGCAGGGCGGTCTTCGAGGGACTCCGGAGGGCTTTGCCGACTCGCTCCAGAAGGATCAGGCAGGTGGCGAACGCGAGCCCGGCCGCCCCGATGAACGGAGCAACGGCAAGCAAAGGGATGCACACCACCGTTACGCCGTAGCCGGCGATGGTCCAGTTCCAGTGGTTGCCGATGCGATCAGCCAGCGGTCCCACGACCACCCGCAGGAGGAGTGACACTCCCTCCGCGGCACCGGTGACCAGGCCCACGACGAGCCCGGATGCACCCAGGGCACCGAGCAGCGGCCCGAACAGCGACTTGCCGCCATCCGCAACCATGTCAGCGGTGAGACTCACAAGCCCGAGCCCAACCACCATTCGCCAAGCGGAAAGAGGACGATCGACGGTGAGTCGCGATACCCGCACAGTGTCACGCTAGAACAAGTGACAACTCGAGACGTCTAGATCGACTCCAAGGTGAGTTGGCCCCGTGGTGTCGGTAATGCTGTGGAGCCCACGATCGTTGAGAAGAATCCGGCGGCCTCCCAGCATCTTGTACCGCGGGAGCTCTTCGATTGCGTGGCCGTGGTCCGGGGTTCCTTACCCCGCAGTCTGCTGTTCTGTGTCCTCAGCCGGGTGATCCGGCTGGTCATAGTCGAGCAGGAAGGCCCGGGTGCTCCGCCTCGCCGATTCGACGAGGAACTCGAAGTCGGCCGGCTCGAGGTCGAAGGACCGCGTCGTGACGTAGTCCGTGCAGATGGGCACTGTCCGGCTGCGATCGGTGGGCGAAAGGGCCGCCCGGCTGAGGTCGCGGCTGACTGCGTCGAACAGGTTCGCGGCAAAGCCGGCCAAGGTGCGTGGTGGGCGGGCCGGGAAGCCGACCAGTTGGGTCGTGAGGTCTCCACCGAGAGTCTCGATGAACGCGACCACCTCGCTGAAGTCGATGTATCCGTCGGCGTTCCGGTTCAGGGTCGAGAAGACCTCGTGCACCGAGGTGGTGCCGAAGACCGTGAGGAGTTCGACGGAAGTCACTTCACCGGAATCGACGGCTTGCCCCAGTTCGGCCTCGGAGACCAGGCCGTCCTCATTCAGGTCGAGATCCTTGAGGGCGGCGAGGAGCCGTTGCAGCGGCTTCGGGAACTGGCGCTGCATGGAGGTGTTCCGTTCGACCTCTTCGTAGTGGGCTTTTGCCGGGGTGTGTGGGCGCGGTGGAGGTCCGCCCCCGGGACGCACCCACGCACGGGTGATGTCGGCTTCGTCGGAGGAGAAGAGGGTGAAGCTCAGGGTCTGTGGATTCTCGGGGCTGAACCGCACCGACGGGGAGTAGTACGCCGAGGCATCGTCGAGGTCGAGGACGCGGCGAAGGAAGCTGTCTTCGGGATCCATCGACAACCACCAGCCGTCGAAGGCGTGGCTTGGGTTGTTGCAGAGCAGTCCGCCATCGACGTACACCTCGGCCAGCTCGACATCCTCCGCGGCCGCGGTCTTCTGCAGCAGCACGGGCTGCAGCAGGACCGGCAGTGACATGGACATCCGCACGGCGACGCGGACGGGCATGTTCGGGGTGGTCTTCGGGTGGCAGTACTCGGTCATCATGCGGGTGACGTTGGTGACCGGGACGCACAACTCACGTCCACAACGCTCAAGCAGTTGGCGGAACGTGACATCGGCGCTGCCCGTGAAATCCTCCAGGATTTCGCCGAGGAACTCATAGCTGCGTTGTCCGGGGTGCATGCCGCGGGTGACCGCAGTTCGCATCATCGAGCCGACCCGTCCGCCGCCGCCGTCCATGACCAGGAGCTGCAGGTCGGTCGGCACAAGCTGAGCCATTTCCGCACTCGATGCTCCCAACGCGGCGAACATCGCCAGGATGCTACCCACGCTGGTCCCCGCCACTCGGCGGATCTGATCTGGGTAGATACCCGCTTTCTCGAGAGCCTGGATCGCGCCGATGTAGGCGTACCCCTTCGCCCCGCCGCCCTCGAAGCTCAGGTTCTCCCACGGGTAGCGCGAGCCACTGGCGTCCGCTGGAGCCACGGGATGGTGCTTGAGCCCTTCCAGCGGCGGCAGGGGGAGCGGCGGCGGGTCGGAGAACATGAGAGTGGCTCGACGGTAATGATCCGGGGTCGCTCGTTCGGTGAGGGCCCGCCAGCGGTGCTGCTCATGAGTGGTCGGATCGGCGTTCACGGCGGCTCCATCGGAGAGGCAAACCTGCGCTCAGGCTCCTCCCCGCACTTGCGAGGAGTCAAGACCTGGACCTACCCCTGGAGCAATAGCAGGTAGGCGTATCGGCTTTGGAGCAAGGGCGAGGCAGTCGACGAATCCCTGCCGCTCGCCCTTGTCAGCTGCACCTCACGCGGGGCTCGCAGTAGCCGGGTCTTCTGGCGGGGACGTTTCAGGACTCTCCCCCCGCTCCTCGGGCCATTCGGGCTCGGCGGGTGCATCGGTGCGAGCGCGCCTCCGACGCGCCGGCGGCTTCGGGGCTTTCGTCGTGGGTTCGTCCTGAGTTGGCAGGTCCTCGTCCTCGGGGTCGAGGTACCTTTCGAGACTTCCGCCGGAGCCGTCGAGCGAGCCTGCGTAGTCGGGCACATAGTCCTGCAACTCGCGCTCGGTTCGGCGGTAGCTAGTCGCTCGGGGGCGCTTCGGCATGGTGAGGTCGGGACGCTCGACCTTCTCGTAGGGCACGGAAGCTAGCAGGTCGGCGATCATGTTGAGGCGGGCGCTCTTCTTGTCTTCGGCTTCGACCACACGCCAGCGGTTTCCCGGCACATCGGTGTGTACGAACATCTCGTCCTTTGCCCGGCTGTACTCCTCCCACCGGGTCAGGGACTCCAGGTCAGTCGGCGAGAGCTTCCAGCGGCGCATCGGGTCAGTGAGGCGCGAGCGGAAGCGCTTCTCCTGCTCCTTGCCAGAGACCGAGAACCAGTACTTGCGCAGCATGACGCCGTCCTCGATGAGCATCTGCTCGAAGAGCGGACACTGGCGAAGGAAGCGTTGGTATTCCGCCGCGGTGCAGTAGCCCATCACCCGTTCGACACCAGCGCGGTTGTACCACGAGCGATCGAACAGGCGGATCTCACCGGCGCTCGGCAAGTGTTCGATGTAGCGCTGGAAGTACCACTGCGTCCGCTCGCGCTCGGTGGGGGCGGGCAGCGCCACAATGCGCGCAACGCGCGGGTTGAGGTATTCCATGATTCGCTTGATCGCGCCGCCCTTTCCTGCAGCGTCGCGGCCCTCGAAGATCACGACCAGGCGCTGGCCCTCGGTGCGCATCCACTCCTGCATCTCGACCAGTTCGGCCTGGAGCCGGGTCAGTTCAGCCTCATAGAGCCCATTGTCGAGCTTCGGGCGCTTCTTCGATCCCATGGGCTCAATCGTTGCAGTTGCAGCTCACGAAGGAGCGACTTTCCGTCGATACGGCAATTTCGCGAGACAAGGTTCGGGGTGGAGGCGGCGGGGCGACCACACCTTCGCTTCCACGACCTGCGCGATACCGGAGCGGTCATGGCCGCGCAGCAAGGCGCGACCCTCGCTGACCAAGTGGTTCCGACCTGCCTGGCGAGGGGGCCTCGTCCGGTCAGAGGATGATGAGGAGCATGCAAGCTGAGCGCAGCCTGGCCGACCGGTACGTTCTGGTGCGTCGACTGGCCTCTGGCGGCATGGGCGATGTGTGGCTAGCGCGCGATGTTGTTCTCGGTCGGGAAGTCGCAGTGAAAGTCATCGCAGTCGGTTCCGACGGCGACCAACAAGCGGTCGAGCGTTTCCGCCGGGAGGCCACGATGACGGCGGCGCTCGAACACCCGAACATCGTGACGATCTTCGACAGTGGGACCCACCACGGCTCGGCCTTCATCGTGATGGAATTGCTTGCTGGTCCCACGCTGGCTCAGTTCGTGGCTGACCGCGGTCCGCTTCCCGAGCTGGAGGCGGTACGCCTTGGAGCGCAGATCGCCGCCGGGCTGGCGGCGGCGCATCGAGCCGGTGTCGTACACCGTGACATCAAGCCGAGCAACCTGATGTTCAGCTCTTCCGGGATGCTGAAGATCCTCGACTTCGGTATCGCGCGCCTGTCGCAGACCACGGCCCCCGCCTTAACCGCAGCGAATGCAGTAATCGGAAGCGCGCCATACCTGTCACCGGAACAGGCTCTTGGAGCCCCCGCGGACGAGCGGAGTGACCTTTACGCCTTGGGCTGCGTCTTGGTGACGATGGTGACGGGACTCCCCCCGTTCACGGGAGAACACCCGATGGCGGTCCTCCACCAGCATGTCAACAATGACCCTCCCCTGCTCCGAGACCGGCGGCCCGAGGTGAGTTCTGCCCTGGAAGCACTTGTCGGCCAACTGCTGAACAAGCGCTCAAACGCGCGGCCGGCCTCCGCCGACGAGGTCGAGGAGCAACTGACCCGCATCATGACGGCCCGAGACGCGGCCGGCCCGGCGGCCACGGCAACCCTTGTCGCAACCGGGGCGCCGGAGACCGGGACTATTGAGCATGCCGCCACCCGGCCGTATCCCACCTCGTCCTGGCCGCCGGAGATCGCCGACCAACGCCCGCGGGAGGTCCGGCCCGGTGGATCGGCCAGGGCGCAACCCCGGTCCTGGTGGCTCGTCGCCGCGGCCCTGGTCGCGGGTGTCGTACTCGCAGCGGCGGTCCTGACGCCACTCCTGAGCCGCAGTGGCGAGGGCGCCTCCGAACCTTCCGCACCGGGAACGCCTTCGATCCTGACGACGCCGACGGCTCCGGCCACTTCGGCTTCGCCGAAAACCACCCCTCAGGTTTCCGCAACCGGACAGCCGACATCACGCCTGGCCAACGTGCGCGCGGTGGTCGACAACGTGGTCGCCGACGGGCAGATGGACCCCAAGAAGGCCGACGAGTTCAGCCACCGTCTCGACGGCCTCGCGAACAAGCTTGACGAAGGCAGCAAGGGCGCCGGCAAGCAGGTCGATGACCTCTCCAAGTACCTCACCAAGCTGGTCAAGAGCGGCGAACTGACACCAGACGGGTTCCGCCGCATCGAGGCCGCCCTCGCCAGAGTCTGACTCCCCCGGCCCGGCTGTCCCCACCCCAAACACCACGTACCGCGTGCCTCGAGACGTCTAGATCGACTCCAAGGCGAGTTGGGCCCTGTGGTGTCGGTAGTGCTTTGGAGCCCACGCCAGCAGGTCGGTTCGGCTCATCCATGGCAGAAAGTAGGGATCCCAACTGGGCGGCACGCTCATTCCACGGGCCAGGTCTGCGGGTGAGGCGTGTTCTGCCCAGCGGATCAGCGCGTTGGTGTCGCGGCGCATCCATGCCCGGGTGACCTGGAGCGGCACGACCCGGCCCCCCGCAGCGCTCGCGATGTAGTTGACCCACTCGTAGGGTTTGGTGGCCCCTGTGAGGACGCGGACCCACGACTGCGATGCTCCCGGTGGAAGCCTGGAGAACCCGCCGATCAGAGGGATGAATGATCTGGCGATTCGCTGACCGAACCACATGTGGAACAACAGTTCACGATTGGTCCACTTGGTTCCACTGGTGGGAGCATCCAGTTCGCCGATGGCCACGTTCGAAACCAGCTGATCGAAGTCGTCCCGCATCCACTCCAAGTCAGCGCGGGTATCCGGAGCCAAGGTCACCGTGTCAGTGTGCGCGCGGTAAGCGAGGCCGGCAACGCTGTCGGCGCTCGGAGATTCGGGGTCAGCTCTCGGCGAGGATGCGGGTGAGCGCCGCCACCCCGAGGGCCAGCGCGGAAAGCTCTTCCTCGCCAAGTGCTGCGAACAGTTCAGCGTGCCGCTGCTGCAGGTTTACCGCTGCGCGGTTCGCGGCCGCGTGGCCAGTAGCGGAAAGCGTCACCTGCGAGAATCGGCGATTGTGTAGGTGACGACTGCGGGCGACCCACCCTTTTGCCTCCAACCCAGACACCAAGCGGCTCACGGTGCTCTTCTCCAGCCCAAGCCGATCGGCCAGTTCACTCTGCGACAGGGGAGATCCGGAGAGCTCTTCCATGGCGAACAACTCCGAGGCGGAGGCCCCGATCCCGCCCTGCTCCTGCCGCTCCATGGCGGCCGCGAGCCGAGCCAGCCGTCGGAGTATGTAGCTGAGATCGTCATCAGGCAAGGGCACGGTTGCAGAATACAACTTCGGCGCCTACCCTCTTAACAGTTGCACGATACAACCGTGAGGAATTCGATGACCGCCCACTTGCACGACCGACTCGACCACCTGCACTCACGGCTCCGGGACAGCCGACTGGCCATGTTCGGCCTGAACCGGCTTCCCCGCGTCTATGAGCTCGCATTCGGTTGGCTCGGGGAGCCGCTGTACCAGCAGGTGGCCGCCGATGCGGCTCACGCCGACGGGCTTGCCCCCGGTGACCTCGTCCTGGATATCGGGACCGGTCCAGGGCGGGTACCCCGATTGCTGCACCGGCTCCGCCCCGATCTGGACGTCGAGGGCGTGGACGTCTCGGCCGACATGATCCAGGGGGCGCGTGCCACCGCGGAGCGTGAGGAACCTGTGATCGCGGGACCCGGCGCGCTGCGCTACACGGTCGCAGACGTCGCCGACCTCCCCCATCCCGATCAATCCGTGGCGCTGGTCGTCTCCTCGCTAAGCCTTCACCACTGGCCCGACCCTGAAGCCGGCATCGCCGAAATACGACGGGTCCTCCGTCCCGACGGCAAGGCCTGGCTCTACGACCTCAACCAGCAACTCGCGACCACCCTGAGCCACCTCGACGGCCAAGGCTGGCAGGCACGGATCGAGCCCTTCTCAAGGGTCGCCGGAGCACATGGCCGGGTCAGGAGCCACCTCCTGAAGAGGTGGGTGGGCCGCCTCGAACTGAGATGATGGAGCCGTGCGACCCAGCGACTGGAACGGCAGATTGTGTAGAGCCCGCAAAGGCCGCCTACGGTCGCGCACGGCCACGACTGCCGGCCCTCTGGTCGCCGAAGCCTCCTTCCAGGCTCAGCACACCCTGGGCGGCGTGCCCGCCCACCGCCGTGGCGACGGTGTGTGATGCGGACGAGCGTGGGTAACCGGGGCGTCCAGGTGGCGCTGCTTTCGGCGGCGCTGTTCGGTGCGGGTACTCCGATCGCCAAGCTGCTGCTGGGGCAGGTCAGCCCTTGGCTGTTGGCCGGCCTGTTGTACTGCGGGTCTGGCATCGGGCTGTTCTTGATCCGGTTGGTGCGCCGGTCGCCACCGGTCCGGCTGCAGCGCAGCGAAGTGTTGCCATTCGCCGGGGCGATCCTGTCCGGTGGAGTGGCCGGGCCGGTGCTGCTCATGCTTGGCCTTTCGAACATGCCGGCGTCTGGGGCATCCCTGTTGCTGAACGCCGAAGGGCTGTTCACAGCTCTGCTGGCCTGGTTCGTCTTCCGGGAGAACTTCGACCGTCGGATCGCGGCCGGCATGCTCGCCATCCTCGCCGGGGCAGTCGTGTTGAGCATCCCCACCGGCGCCAACCTGGGCAGTCCCTGGCCGGCGCTGGCCATCCTTGGTGCCTGCCTGGCGTGGGCGTTGGACAACAACCTGACCAGGAAGGTCGCCCTCACCGACGCGACGTGGCTCGCCGCGGTGAAGGGCTCGGTCGCCGGGCCGATCAACCTGGTATTGGCGTTCACGCTGGGTGCCCGGCTCCCAGCGGCCGGGAATATCGCGGCCGCCCTGCTGGTGGGGTTCTTTGCCTACGGGGTGAGCTTGGTGCTATTCATCGTCGCGATGCGCCACCTCGGCACCGCGAGGGCTGGCGCCTACTACTCGATCGCACCGTTCTTTGGGGCCGTGCTCGCACTGATCCTCGGCGACATCCCCACCTGGCCCTTGGCGATTGCGGCCGCGCTGATGGCGGTCGGGGTGTGGCTGCACCTCACCGAGCGCCATGAACACGAACACAGCCATGCGGCGCTCACCCACGACCATGAGCATCTCCACGACGAGCATCACTTGCACGAGCACCCCCAGCCGGTGCAGCCCGGCACCCGGCACAGCCACCAGCACACCCACCGGGCTCTGACCCATACCCACGAGCACTACCCCGACAGCGACCACCGCCACGACCACTGACGCCGGGCACTGCCATAGACCCGCAGCGCAAAGGAGCCCGGCTTGGCACCGGGCTCCCTTCGTCGCAGGTCAGTTCACCTTGCGCGGGAACAGGATCCAGACGTTGAACAGGCCGAGTGCTGCTCCGAAGAGCGCGAGGAGGATGGTCCAGACGCCGGCGAAGATCGGTGCGGCTGCTCCTTGGACGATGGGTGGGTAGCTGCTGGTGAAGTAGACGGCCAGGACCATCGAGATCCCGTTGAAGAACGGCAGGGATCCTTCCTGGAATCCCTTCCACCACCCCATCGAGTACACCATGAACGCCACGCCCACGAAGAGGGCGACGCCGACGGCAAGGTCGCCGGGAACCACCAGGCTCGGTAGGAAGCCGAGCAGGGGAATGGCGGCCAGGGTGAGGGCGGTGAGGATCGCGGAGTAGGCGAAACAGGGCACGATGATCTTCAGCGCTGCGGGCTTGGCCCCGAGCGCGAAGTACTCCGCCCAGACGATGAAGGAACACCAGACGGCCAGGTTGTACTGGCCGAGCCAGAGTGTGAACGGGACGGAGATCAGGACGGTGATGGCGACGGCCAGCCATAGCGGGATGGTGTCCTTGTATTGTGCTTGTTGGATCTCGGGCGCTTGTGTGTCAGCCATGTGAGTGGCCTTTCTGTGAGTGTTCGGGGATTCCCCAGCGATGGACCGTGAGGTTCGCGAGATCGAACGGCCCATCGCGAGGTGTGGGTTACTGCTTGAAGGTGACAGCCTTGAAGTCCTCGGTCTGCTTGCGGATGCCGACCTCGGTCGGGAACCGCTCGATGGAGGACGCGCCGTAGAACCCGACGATGCCTTCGGTGTTGTTGAGGATGTACTGGGCGTCCTCTGGGTTGGCGATGGGGCCGCCGTGGCACAGGCACAGGATGTCGGGGTTGACGCTCTTGGCTGCGTCGGCGAGTTCCTGCACCTTCACCGCGGCCTGCGCCAGGGTGAGCGCAGTCTGGGCACCGATCGTGCCGGAGGTGGTCAGTCCCATGTGGGGAACCAGGATGTCCGCGCCGGCGGCGGCCATGTCCTTGGCCTGATCGGTGTCGAAGACGTATGGAGAGGTGAGCAGGTCCATCTCGTGGGCGAGGCGGATCATGTCGACCTCGGGGCCGTACCCCATGCCGGTCTCTTCGAGGTTCGCGCGGAAGACGCCGTCGATGAGGCCGACCGTGGGGAAGTTCTGGACGCCGGCGAAACCGATCTCCTTGACCTGCTTGAGGAAGTAGGACATGACCCGGAACGGGTCGGTGCCGTTGACGCCGGCCAGGACCGGGGTGCGCTTGACCACGGGGAGGACCTCGTTGGCCATGTCCATGACGATCGCGTTCGCGTCGCCGTAGGCCAGCAGGCCGGAAAGCGAGCCGCGTCCGGCCATGCGGAAGCGGCCGGAGTTGTAGATGACCAGCAGGTCGATGCCGCCGGCTTCGGCGGATTTGGCGGTGATGCCGGTGCCGGCACCACCTCCGATAATGGGGTGGCCGGCCGCGACCTGGGCACGGAAGCGGTCGAGGATTTCCTGGCGTGACATGTTGGTGTTTCTCCTTGTCGGACTTGGGTTACTTGCCGGTGATGCTGCTGTCGAGCGCTTCGGCCATCGCGCGGCCGAAGCCGGGGTCGTTGATGGCCTGGTCGACCTCGTGGACGACGACGTTGCTTCCTGCCAGGCCGTCGCGCAGAGCTGCGAACAGGGCCTCGTCGGCTTCGGCGTCACGGAACGGTGCGCCGTCGACATCGATCGCACTGACGCCGTTGAGTGGGACGAACAGCTCGGTGGGTCCGGTGGCGGCAGCGAGCTTGGCTGCAATCCGGCGTCCGAGTTCGCCCATCTCCGCGGTCGTGGTGCGCATCAGGGTGACGGTCGGGTTGTGGACGAACAGGTTCCGTCCGGCGAACTTGGTCGGGACGGTCTCGATCGGCCCGAAGTTGACCATGTCGAGGGCTCCGAGGCTGACCACCTGCGGCAGGCCCCTGGCCCCGGCCATCTCCAGGCGATGGGGCCCGGCGGTCAAGACGCCGCCGACCAGGTCGTCGGCCAGCTCGGTTGTGGTGAGGTCGCAGACGCCCGCCAGCAGACCAGATTCGACAAGCTTCTCCATCGCCCGCCCACCGGTGCCAGTGGCGTGGAAGACCAGCGCCTCGTAGCCGAGGTCGGTGAGGGTCTTGCGTGCCTCATCGGCTGCCGGTGTGGTGACCCCGAACATCGTGATGCCAATGAGGGGCTTGTGCTCGTGGGCGGGTTCGGCAAGACGTGCCTCGTACGCCTTCGCCATCCCGGCGATGCCGGCGGCCGCGTTGCCAAGGACGACTGCGGAGATCGAGTTGATCCCTGCGACGTCGACCACCGAGTAGGTCAGGGTCGAGTCGACTTCACCCACGTACGGCTTGACGTCGCCGGAGGCCATGGTTGATACCAGCAGTTTGGGGAAACCGATCGGCAACGCCTGCATCGCGGGCGCGGCCACCGACGACCCGCCCGAGCCACCAACCGACAGCAGACCGTGGATCCGGCCCTCATCGGCGAGCTTCCTGACGACCTTCGCGGCACCCTTACCCATCACGGTCATCATCTCGCCCCGGTCCTTGCGTCCGCGCAAAGCAGCGGCGTCCGCCCCGGCGGCGGCGATGACGTCAACTGAGGGCACGTCGGCCATCGGACTGGACGAGAACGACCCGACATCGATCGCCAGGACCTGAACATCCAGTTCCTGGAGACGATCCTTCAACCAGCTGTACTCCTCGCCCTTCGTGTCGAGGGTCCCGAGCAGGGCAACCGTGGCCATGAACACTCCTTCGTGTTGGTGTACTCATCACGCTAGAAGCCCACCGGCCGACGCGCCGGTCCAATAACGAGCGATTGGACCAGCGGCATCAGCTGTCGCGGATCCATACTCAAGCTGTGCTCGCCACAAGGATCGACGCCGCGGAGCTCAGCAGGATGCTCGGCGACTGGGCCGACGAACAACAATCCCTGCCCGAGGCGCTCGCGACGACCCTGATCGAGCTCGTCAAGGCCGGCTTCGTATCCGCGGGAAGTGCCCTGCCTGCCCAACGGGACTGTGCCATCGCGCTCGGCGTTTCCCGCGGAACGGTCAGCGCGGCGTATGCCGCGCTCGAAGCCCGGGGCTACCTCGTCTCCACCCGCGGTTCGGGAACGCGCGTCCGGTCCGGATCGAATAAGGCAACCGGGCTCGTGGAGGGTCGCCTGTTCTCCTTCACCCGCACCTCGATCGACACCATCGACCTGTCTACCGGGGCGCTACCGGCCTCCCCCATCACTCGGGACATCCTTCGTGACGCCATGGCGGACGAACTGGCTCCCTACCTCGACACCGACGGTTACTTCCCCGCCGGCCTGCCCGTCCTGCGCCAAGCCATAGCCGAGCACCTCACCCGTGACGGAATCCCCACCCAGCCCCAAGAGATCCTCGTCACATCCGGCGCCCAGCAAGCCACCTACCTCGCGGTCCGCAGCCTCGTCGGAGCCGGCGACCTGGCCATCACCGAAGACCCCAGCTACCGCGGTGGACTCGAAGCTCTCAGAACCATCGGCGCCCGGATCGAGGGCATCCGGACCAGAAGGGACGGCCTGGATCTGAACCTGCTGGCCCGCTCGCTCGCCCGAAAGCCCACAGCCCTTTACTGCCAGACCGGCATCCACAACCCGACCGGACAGACCATGCCGAGCCAGGCGCGCACGCAACTGGCATCGCTGATCAACCAACACGGGATCGCGACCATCGAGGACTGCTGCTCCTACGACCTCACCCTTCACGGACCACCGGCGAAGACCCTAGCCAGACTGGTCGAACCCGACCTGCTGATCAGCGTCGGCACCCTCTCCAAACTGTTCTGGGGCGGCCTTCGGATCGGCTGGATCCGGACCTCGGAGGATCGAATCCGGGGCCTCCTCGAACTCCGCAAGGTCGAGGACCTCGCAACCTCGGTCATCGACCAACTCCACGCGGTCAGCCTGCTGCGTCAGGCAGCTCAAGCGCGCCGCCAGCGACGGCTGATGCTCGCCGAACACCTGCAGACCACCGAAGAAGCCGTCCAGGAACATTTCCCGAGCTGGACGTGGGATCCCATCAAGGGAGGCTCCGGGCTCTGGGTCGACACCCACAGTGACGCCCTCGCTCTGGCCGAAGCCGCCAAACGGGTCAAGGTGAAGCTCGCCCCCGGGCCGAGCTTCTCCCCCTACGACGGGCAACGCTCCATGCTGCGGCTCCCGGTCTGGCATGAACCCGCACTCCTCAGACAAGCCCTGATACTCACCTCAGGCAACATGCGCGAGAATCGCTAGGCCCCCACCCGCTGCCGATCTGCGGGCGTTGGCTCAGTTTGGCGAAGCCTTCGGTCCCCAATCTGCCGAGGGTGGGCCGGACTGGCCGAACACCCACTCGTAACCTGACGGGCCGGAGCCGTCAGTCGATAGTTTCGGCTAGCAAGAACTCGCTTGTCGCTTCGTCAACGTAAACGACCAGACGAGTGATCTCATACTTGGCGGGTGAGCCCTCGCCGAGCTTGCTGGGCGCGGGGCCGAACGCGAAGTTCTTGATGTCATCGAAGACGACAAGCCACACGCGCCTGTCCTGGATCTTGAGCTTCAGACCATCAGTACCCGGAGCACCATCCGAGCCCACGCCGTAATGCGAAACTGTTGCGCTTGCCAGAGAGACCTCTCCCGGCTTCTTGCCAGCCGCCTGACCGAACGCATTCGACGCCACCGAGACGGCCTTCTCTGGAGATTCGTCCGTCGCGATGAGCGCAACCTGGTTCCATACTCGGCCAAGTAGTCGATGGCAGCCTTATCGACAGGGCGATAGTCCGACGGCGCAAGCGGCCGCGCCTCAAGGGGCGGACGAAGCGCGACCACCAGGAGGGTCACAATCACCGAAGCGACGGCAACGCCAAGGGCCGCAATCAACCATGGTCGAAACGAGCCGCCAACTGTCCTCATGGTGAATCCGTTCGTCCCTTTGACGATGCTACCGCCACGCTCCAGCCAACACACGACTTCCGTCGCCTAGCAGGCGGCCACCTCGTGGAGCCTTTGCCAGCGTGCCTTCGAGGCATCCGGCCACATGCCGCTCTTGTTGCGGGTGTGCGGAGTTCAGCTTTGTGCCAACGGACATCTCCTCGAGCGCTCGCCGGACTTCCTAAGCCGCCGATCGGTAGGCTCTCCTGATGCGGTCGATCAGCCGGTAAGGGAGGACTCGGGTCGGCAAGAGCCCCAACAAAGCCATGCGAGCTGGTGCGAATCCACCGAGTTGGGTGAGCCCGGAACGTGCGTGCTACTCGCCAGTCGCGCCGTCGATCGCCTCGCGGATCAGGTCGGCGTGGCCGTTGTGGCGGGCCCATTCCTCGATCAGGTGCAGGTACAGCGTGCGGATCGACCAGGACTCGCCACGCCGCTCGAACGCGTGGTCCAGACCGTACTGCGCAGCTACCGTGTCGACCGCGGGCCACTCGTCGAGCAGCTGCTGGTAGTCCTCGGCGGCATGATCGGGGTCGAGCCGCTCCCACTCGTCGTCATCGAGGTAGAGGTTCGGGATGTCCTCACCTGCGACGCGGTGGCGCCACCAGTGGCGTTCCACCTCGGCCATGTGACGGACGATGCCGAGCAGCGTCACGTTCGAGGTTGGGATCGCGTGGCTCACCAGTTGCTTGCCGGTCAGTCCCGCCACCTTCCACAGCAGGGTTTGGCGGTGCCAGGTGATGAACGCCTCGAGGGCCTGCCGCTCGGGCAAGTCGAGCGGGAACTCCTGCCGGGTCACTTGGGGGGCTGTCCACGTCATGGGTCCATCCTCGCGCAAGCCCCGCATGTCTCAACAGGCTCGACCAGTCTCGTCTGACCTGTCTCGGGGCGCAGGGTGAAGGCGGAAAGCACTGACATCAGCGCGGTGTGGTCGGTTTGCGTGCCCTGTCGCAGGAGATGTGCCAGCTGTGGCTGGGCCTCGCCGCGAGATCGTCATTCTTCAGAAGGTGCCGATAATGGAGTCATGGGCAAGCTTGTATAGGGGATGTCGATCTCGTTGGACGGCTACGTGAACGGCGCCGACGGGACCTTCGGGTGGACGGAGCCGGACGAGGAGACCCACCGCTTTGTCAGAGAGCTCGAGAGTGGAAAGGGAACCTACCTGTTCGGGCGGCGGATGTTTGAGACCATGAGGGTCTGGGAGGATGAGGCCGCCCTGACCGGCCTTCCCGACTACGCCCTTGAATACGCACCGATCTGGCGCGCCGCCCAGAAGGTGGTGTTCTCCACGACCCTGGAAGATCCGGGTGTCCCGCGGACGAGGGTTGAGCGGCGGCTGGATCTCGACTCCATCCGGGCCATGAAGGAGTCCAGCGCGGCCGATCTTGGTGCGGGCGGGCCGACCCTGGCTGCCGACCTGCTGCGCGCAGGTCTGGTTGACGAGCTCACCGTCTTCGTCGTCCCGGTGGTGCTTGGAGCCGGGACCCGGTTCCTGCCCGACCAGTTGAGCATCGACCTCTCCCTCGTCGAGGAACGGCCTTTCGGCTCGGGCACGGTCTTCCTGCGCTACGCCATCCGACGCTGACAAGAACGCGCGGCTTGGCCGCAGTCACCCCGTCAGTTACTACCCGGCGGAATCCGGTGCACAAAACGGTCACCGAGGGGCTATCGTGACCTCAAGACTTACGGCTTGGACCTCGCCGACACACATAGCAATCCGGCAGAAGGTCCCAATGTCAATCGCGCAGTTGCCACCTGTGATCTTCGAATCGCCCCCCTTCTTTTCTTCACATTGGCTCGGACGCCACCCGCACGATCGCCTGCCCCGGGTGGTCGAGTGTTTTGGACCGTCCATCCGCGACGACCACGCCGCGGCGCACGGGCCCGTTCTGGGCCTGAAATCGGCGATGAGTGGCAAGTCGCCGACACTGAGCAGGGTGTCCGCAGAGTTCGATGGCCAGCGCCTCGTGCTGTACTCAAAGGGTCGCGAGTTCATGCGCACCGACCTGCTGCCGCTGGCGCTGGCGACGGTGCTTCAGTGGCGTGCCGAGGTGCTGCTGGTGTGGGTCGACGTCCCCCTTCAGGATCCGCGAACCGAAATCTCCTTGGTAGGACCCCAGCATGTCTGGACCGGAATTGCCCCAGTCGATGGCGGAGAACCATTTGATCTCGCTCCGCCGAACGAGGTGCTTGCCGTTGGGTCGTGGGGAGCCTCAAGCGCGACCAACGGAGGGCTGGCGGCCGAGCCAGCAGCGACCACCGTGTGGCCCTCGTCCGGGAGATGGGCTCCGCCGCACACGTCACGTGCAGCTCCTGCTCGGCGACCGGCGTAGCCGTCGGGTCCACGCCGATGCTGGGGTCTCGTGTGAGGCGGACGGACTGCTCACGCGGCCCGGCGGAGCTTTCGTGGTAGCCGCTGGCGTGCCCCCCTTCACATCAGGGCAGAGGGTGCAGGTCGATGCCTGACCGCGAGTCACGCTTCCCCGCGGTGGACGTGGAGCGATTGTGTCGTGCCGCGTTGGCGGCAGCGGAACCGGCTGGACTCACTTCGCTGTGTGCGTCCCGGGTCATCGAGGACCGCCCGCGTGGAGTGGTGTGGGCGTCCGATTCCAGAGCCCGGAAGCTGGACGATCTGCAGGTAGTACTGGGAGAAGGGCCCGGCGTCGCTGCCCTGGCTGAGGGTGGCCCCGTGATGGTGCCGGACCTGCGCGAGCAATGGCGCCATGGTTGGGTGACTTTCGAGCGGGCGGCAACGGAGCTGGGTGTTCGCTCGATCTGCGCGTTCCCGCTGCAGATTGGCGCGGTCCGCCTCGGCGTGCTCACACTGCACGGCACCCGGCCGGCGTCCCTTGACGCCACGCAACTTGGGAATCAGCTCTCGATCTACGATGCCATGAGCGTGGCCCTGCTTGTGTCGGACGCCGGCTCCGGTGACTGGTCCAGCGTGCTGGACGGCGCACTCGATCCTCCGCTGGCGATCACCTCGCAGGCGACCGGGATGGTGATGGCTCAACTCGACAGCGCCATCGCCGAAGCGATGGCGCGGTTGAGTGCCCACGCCTTCGCCGTCGGCCTGACCCTGGAAGAGGTCTCACGATCAGTGGCGGAGCGGACCCTCCGGTTCCACCCTGACCAGTTCTACCCCAACCCCAGCACAGATGACCGTATCGCTGGACTCGGACCTGACGAGTGCTGAAGGATGGAAGGAGGGGATTAGAATGACATCGACG